>PVMK01189316.1_pt1 | contig 26092 bp, 30 predicted proteins | sample 1853481 | NCBI WGS metagenome assembly PVMK01 (sample SAMN08533507, study PRJNA380276) | Marine sediment metagenome, whole genome shotgun sequencing project.
ATAGGGGTTTACGCACATGGTTAATGAATACACGATTTCACCACACTGACTAAATCTTCGGCAATCTCTTGTATGACTTTATCATCTTGTCCTTCCACCATGACTCGCAGCAAGGGTTCTGTCCCCGAGTACCGCACGAGAATTCGCCCCGTGCCATCGAGCTGTTGTTCTTTGTCTTGAATCGCTTGCTGGAGGACCGTCAGAGACTCTAGGTCGGGTTTATGTGAAACTTCGACCCCAAGCAAGACTTGAGGCGTAGAATGCATGCATTGGGTAATTTCCGAGAGAGGTTTCTGCTCCCGTTTCATGAGTTTGAGCATTTGTAACCCTGAGATCAGTCCATCACCACTGGTATGATAATCCATAAAAATCATATGGCCGGATTGCTCACCGCCTAAGCTATATTGATCAGCGACCATTCGCTCTAAAATGTAACGATCCCCTACAGCCGTACGGACCAATGTAATACCGGCTTCGCGCATGGCCAGGTCAAAGCCAAAATTACTCATGACCGTTCCCACAACCGTATCTTTCTTTAATCGTCCTCGCCGCTTAAGGTCGATAGCAAAGGCCGCCAAGGCATGGTCTCCACTTGCCACCCCCCCCTGTTCACACACAAATATGGCACGATCGGCATCCCCATCCAGAGCAATGCCGATATCAGCCTTTCGGTCGCGCACCATTTGTTGGAGCCGTTCCGGATTCACCGCTCCGCATCCATCGTTAATGTTCAGCCCATCCGGTTCATTCCCTGTGACCCATACCTTCGCGCCCAATTCACGAATGACTTTCGGAAACACCTGATACCCGGCCCCATTGGCACAATCCAACACGACCCTCAGATTTTGAAAATCCATATCACGAGGCAGTGACCGTTTGACGAACTCAATATACCGCCCGTCCGCATCATCAATACGAAAGGCTTTGCCAATTTCACCGGCTGTGGGACGAATATGCTCAATTTCATTTGATACAATGAGTTGTTCAATCCGCTGCTCCAATTCATCCGGCAATTTCATTCCATCATTGGAAAAAAACTTAATGCCATTATCTTGATAAGGGTTATGGGAGGCTGAAATCATGATTCCTGCATCGGCTCGAAGACTTCTGGCTAGAAACGCGACGGCCGGCGTGGGCAACGGTCCCACGAGCAGTACATCTACTCCCATCGAACACAGACCAGCTGTTAAGGCCGACTCCAGCATATAGCCGGAAATACGCGTATCTTTTCCAATAATGATTTGCTGGCGACTTCCCCGTTTTCGAAAGACATGAGCAGCGGCTCGGCCTACCTTCATCGCCATTTCACTGGTCATGGGTTCCAGGTTCGCAACTCCCCGAATTCCATCTGTGCCAAATAGTTGTCCCATTATGTTCTCTCTATAATTATCCCAATATGACTTCTTCTATTACTTGTCGCACGAATTTCGCAAAGCTTGAGCCACTCGGATCGCATCTTTCATGGCTCCTACATCATGAACCCTCAAAATATGGGTTCCCTGCCAAACTGCTATCGCAATCGCCGCCGCATTCCCCATTTCTCGTTCAGCCACCGGTTTTCCCGTTAATTCCCCAATAAACCCCTTTCGCGAAAGACCAACCAAAAGAGGTTGATTTAATTCAAGAAACTCACCAAGATTGGCGAGAATTCTGAAATTATGCTTGCACGTTTTCCCAAATCCAATTCCGGGATCAACAATGATACGATCAGAAGGAATTCCCATCGACTGCGCCAACGCAACTCTTTTGGCTAAAAAATTTTTCACTTCTTCCACAACATCTTCATAATGAGGGGCATCTTGCATCGTCGCACTGTGCCCCTGCCGATGCATGAGCACCACACCCGCTCCGGATTCTTCGATAACCTGTGCCATACGAGAATCATCTTGCAAAGCACTGACATCATTAACAATTGCCACCCCTAAATCCAGAGCGACCTGAGCGACAGCGGCTTTCCGCGTATCAATGGATAATGGAATGTCCGTGCGTTTTCCCAATGCTTCTACAATGGGACGAATTCGTACAATTTCCTCTTCTTCATTGATATAGGGCACCCCAGGTCTCGTTGACTCGCCACCAATATCTATGATGTCGGCGCCTTCAGCTATCATCTTTTGCGCCTGGTCAACAGCGGCAACTGGATCAACGAACCGTCCGCCATCAGAGAAAGAATCCGGGGTCACATTCAGAATTCCCATGATGAGAACACTGGGACCCAAGGGAAGAATTCTCTCTCGACACCGGATCTCTGGAAAGGTGACTACTGACATGGCGATATTATACTTTTGCCCAACTAGCGACCAAATAACAATTCCGAAGAACAAAATATTCAGGAAATTCCTTAGGAAGAATTCATCCTAATCAAAGAAGAACTTCAGAAAATTCAGAGAAATGAACCGTATAGAAATGTTGTCTTTTGGGGGAAGGGTCAGACCAGAAGAACAACTGGTCAGACTGCAGCAATCTGTTCTAGCGACGAAGATTTTTGAACGATTTGGTCAACTTCTATGCCGTCCAACACCTCTTTTTCCAACAAGGCTTCGGCAATTGCACGCAGTGCGTGGATATTTTCCGTCAGCATTCGCGTTGTTCGTTCGTAAGCTTCAACAACAAACCGTTTTACCTCTTTATCAATTTCCAAGGCAATTTGATCACTAAAGTCCCGTTTAGAGCCAAAATCACGACCCAGAAAAACTTCTTCCTCTTTTTTTCCAAATGTCAATGGACCAAGACTTTCACTCATGCCCCATTCACAGACCATTTTCCTTGCTAATTCAGTGGCCCGCTCAATATCGTTCCCGGCTCCGGTCGTCACACTTTTAAAAATTAATTCCTCAGCGACACGCCCACCGAACAGAATGGAGAGGGTATTGTACAAAAAGTCCTTCGAATAACTATGCTTGTCATCGATGGGCAGTTGCATCGTCATGCCCATGGCCCGTCCACGAGGGATAATGGTGACCTTATGCACAGGATCCGTCCCTGGCAACAAAATGGCCATGAGTGCATGCCCTGCTTCATGGAAGGCTGTGGTCCGTTTGTCTTCCTCGGTGAGCACCATGCTCTTACGCTCGACACCCATCAACACCTTATCTTTGGCGTTTTCAAAATCAATTTTATCTACCGATTTTTTATCGAGGCGAGCCGCCCACAAGGCCGCCTCGTTGACCAAATTTTCCAAATCCGCCCCGGAAAACCCTGGAGTGCCCCTGGCAATTTGTTCAAGATCCACATCAGAAGAGATTGGCACTTTTTTAGTATGCACGTTCAAGATTTCAGAACGCCCGCGGATATCGGGCCGATTCACCACCACCTGCCGGTCAAAGCGACCAGGTCTCAACAACGCCGGATCCAGCACATCAGGCCGATTGGTAGCCGCGATCAAAATCACTCCTTCAGTGGTATCAAACCCGTCCATTTCAACTAGTAACTGATTGAGCGTTTGTTCACGCTCATCATGCCCACCACCAAGACCTGCTCCTCGTAACCGACCGACCGCATCAATTTCATCAATAAAAATGATACACGGGGCATGCTTCTTCCCTTGTTCGAATAAATCCCGAACCCTAGATGCCCCCACGCCTACAAACATTTCGACAAAATCCGAACCACTGATGCTAAAGAAGGGAACTCCCGCTTCCCCTGCAATAGCTTTGGCTAACAGCGTTTTACCAGTGCCAGGTGGTCCGACGATCAAGACACCCTTAGGAATCCGGCCTCCAAGCTTTTGAAATTTTTGAGGGTCTTTGAGGAAATCAATGATTTCCACAACTTCCTGCTTCGCTTCATCAATACCGGCCACATCAGAAAATGTGATTTTTTTCTTGTCCTCCGTTAACATCCGTGCGCGACTCTTGCCGAAGGAAAGCGCTCGATTCCCTCCAACTTGCATCTGGCGCATGAGAAAAAACCATAAGCCTAAGAATAGGATAAACGGGCCCCAAGAAAGGAGGAACGTGATATACCAGGGACCATCATCTTGTGGTTTAGCTTCTATTTGTACGGATTTTTTTCGTAAGACTTTGACGAGATCAGGGTATTCAACGGCATACGTTTGAATGCGGCTACCATCTCTTAAAATGGCGCTGATGTTATTCTCTTTAATAATAACTTTTTCTACATCCCCACGTTCTAAGTGGGTCATAAATTCACTGAAAATGACAGGGTCTTCCGGGTGTTGGTTCGGTACGGTAAACAAATTAAACAACAAAATCATGAATAGACAGACAAACACCCAAAATAAGAGGTTTTTCACACGAGAATTCATACTCAGGGCAACTCCCTTAATAATAATTGATCAACAACAATCTAACAATTAGTGTAAAGACACTAAGAGAACCAATTAATTGTAACATGCCTTCTTGAGAACTGCCAACCGTATCTGTCCTAAGGGCTCGCGAAACAATAACTTCCCATTTTCGCATCCCACCTTCAGGCTAGCTTGCGTCGATCTTTACTCGCGCAATCCTCAGCGTAGGCCTTGCTACGCCTGCGGTTGATCGTCACAACCTGATCTAAATCTGGGCGCGAATTCTGGGAAGTTATTATTTCGCGAACCCTAAGGTTCTTTTTGAACCCTGGCAGGGTCCATTTTAGCCAAGTACGGAAGATTGCGATATTTTTGTTCAAAATCCAATCCATAGCCCACGATATACGCTTGCGATACTTCAAACCCTACATACCGGACTTCAATCTCAATCTGCCGATTCGCCGGTTTACTCAGCAAGGTACAGACCGCGACAGAAGCCGGCTTGCGTTTGTTTAATTGGGATACCAAAAATTTCGCGGTTAAGCCGGAGTCAACAATATCTTCTACGAGCAATACATGGCGTCTAGCAATCTTTTCGGTCAACTCCGTCCAAACTTTGACAGGTTTGGCAGAACGGCCAAATTTTTTCGTACCTTTGGCGATTAAAAAATCAATCTGGATGGGCAATTGAATAACCCGAACTAAATCGGCAAAAAAGACATACGCGCCTTTAAGACCCCGACAACGACTAGATCCTTGCCTTGATAGTCCTTGGAAATTTGTTTGCCTAGCTCCCGAATACGCCCACGCATGGCTTCTTGCGTGATTAACGGTTTTCCAAATATTTCTGCCATAGGATATCTATTTCAGAGGGTTAACGTTGCCGTAACAACCGATGTCGTCGTCGTCGACACCTGAAACCGTTCATCCTCCCGTAATCCCCCCACCCAAAGAATACCTTCCGGTGCCACCAATAATGGCACTTTCGCTCGCTGGGAACGAGGCAGTTTCATATCCGAGAAAAAGTCCTGGAGTTTTTTCCGCCGTCCTCCAAAGCCTTTGGGACAAAACACGTCACCAGGCATGCCAACTCCGTAGCAGTAATTCAGGAGTAAACGTGTCTGCATCAAGATGTATCTCCAACTTATGCGATTGGCTAGCCATCTCTGCAACGTGATGCATGGAAACAACCATGCGTTGTCCCGTCAAAGGCCAAACGACTTCTCCGGGAAATTCCAACCCGACTTCGCTAAACGGAGGAGGGCTCGAGTCACCTGGAAGGATTGACCCTCTTTTTGAAAAGACAAGCCGATCATACTCCAGAATGACATCGACATTATTGACAGTCATGGTCCAACCGGACTGTCCATGTTCCAAGCAACCCAATAGACGTTGAACGACATCAAATCGAAGACCATGTGTATTTCCCTTCAACTGCTGGAGACCATATCGAACAACTCGGCGTCGAATCGCAATTGGTAATGTGAGCAAGGCAGTTCTATCCAATTGTAATCGGCTTTCATCCTCGGTCACACAGATTTGGTGAAAGGCTTCTGCTGCGATGATTTCTAGATAAGCATGATCATCACGAATGATCTCCGCCTGACGCGACAAGACATTGACAAGCCCGGGAGAATACTCCTTCAGATGGGGCATCAGTTCCTGGCGGAGACGATTTCGCAAATACACTGGCTGACTATTGGAAGAATCCATTCGATAGGTCAACTGCCGCTGCTCCAAATACGCCAAGATGTCACTTCGGGGAATATCAAGAAGTGGTCGCACAATTCGTTCACCACGTTTCGGGGGGATGCCACTCAACCCTCCGGTTCCACTCCCACGGAGCATCCACATCAAGACCGTTTCGGCTTGATCATCGGCCGTATGGCCCATTGCCATTTTGGTGGCGTTACGCTCCTGAAGAATTGTTTCAAGGGCTTGATACCGAGCCCCACGCGCATAGGCTTGGAACGACTGTTTAGCGAATTTGGCATCCTGCTTCTTCAGTCGGGCCTCGCGGATACTCACGGGGACACCAAAGTGGTTCCCTAATTTTTCGACAAAATCCGCATCCTCTTCACTTTCAGTCCCACGGAGACCATGATTTACATGTCCAATATTCAGGTCCCAATTCCATCGTGAAGACAATGCCACCAAACACGACAACAAGGCCACGGAATCAGGACCACCAGAAACAGCAACCACAATGCGGTCTCCTGGACTCAATAAATCCCGCGCCAGAATGGCTTGATGGACTTTTTTCTCCATCTTCAGAATGTCCGGCTGATTTTCCATCTAGCCATTTCCCTTATTAGCCAGCAAAAGATTTGAGTGGCTGTCTTTGTATTTCCCTAAGATTTCTCTAGCCTGGGCACCATCATGATCCATTTGCTTCAAAAGATCATTGACGTTGGGAAAATTCCTATCCTCTCTCACCTGCTCAATAAAGGACACGGAAATGTCCTTGCCATACAGCTTCAGCATCTGATCAAAAATATGAACTTCCAAGAGTCGCTCACCTTCCTGAAACGTCTGACGCTTGCCAATATAGGCGACAGAAGAAAGGCAAGCGCCATCAATTTCTGTCAAGGTGGCATAGATCCCATCCGCAGGGAGCACACGGTGAGAGGGAATCCGAAGGTTGGCCGTCGGCCATCCCAATTGACGCCCACGTTTTTCCCCCTCGATCACTTGGCTTCTTAACCGATAAGGCCGACCCAAACATTCTCTCCCTTCCACAACATTGCCGGTTGTCAAGCACGCCCTAATACGCGTGGAACTCACAATCTCTTCACCAAACACCACAGGCATTACCGGCTGAACCAGAAAATTTGCCTGCTCTCCCAACCGATGAAGATCTTGAATAGTGCCACTGCGTCCTTTCCCAAAGACAAAGTTTTCTCCTACCAATAACTGTCGAACCCCTAACCCGTCATGTAACACCTGCCGCACAAATTGATCGGGCATCAGCGCAGCCAAATCCTGAGTAAAGGGAAGGATGATGAGTTCCGCTATACCCAGACGTTCGAAAAAATCACATTTTTCCTGGGCATCGGATAAAAATTTTGGAACGGTACCCGGCCGCAACACTTCGATGGGATGGGGATCGAAAGACAGGACCATTGGAACACCTTTGAGACGTCGAGCATTTTCAACGACAGCCTCTATTAAGGCACGATGGCCTAAATGCTGTCCATCAAAGTTACCAATAGTCAGAACGGGAAAAGAGGCAAGAGGAGCTGGAGGCAAACCTCTGGTAATATTCATAAGCCATTTTCATTGAGGAGTTGCGCTGCATCTTTGGCAAAATACGTCAGGATGAGGTCGGCCCCTGCGCGTTTAATTGAGACCAGACTTTCCATCATGACGGACGTTTCATCAATCCACTCTTGCTGGGCTGCGGCTTTGATCATGCTGTATTCGCCACTCACTTGATACGCGGCAACAGGGACCCTAGCCATGTCGCGCACTTGCCTGAGAATATCCAAATAGGGCAATGCCGGCTTGACCATGACGATATCGGCCCCTTCCTCAAGATCGAGTTCGACTTCCCGCAACGCTTCCCGCGCATTGGCTGAATCCATTTGATACGAGCGTCGATCACCAAAGGACGGGCTGGAAAAGGCGGCATCTCGAAATGGGGCATATAAGGCAGAGGCATATTTCGCCGAATAGGACATGATCGGCATTTCGGCATAGCCTTGTTGATCTAGTGCCTCACGAATGGCTTTGACCCGTCCATCCATCATATCCGAAGGAGCCACCATATCCACACCCGCTTCAGCATGGCTGAGCGCCATCGTCTGAAGACAATTCAAGGTTTCATCATTAACAATCCGGCCGTCACGGACAATGCCACAGTGCCCATGGGAAGTATATTCATCGATGCACACATCGGTAATTACCATCAAATCCGGGAGTTTCGCTTTCAGCGCCCGAATGGCACATTGCACAACACCATCTTTTTCAAAGGCCGCAGACCCTCTTTCATCCTTCTGTTCAGGAATCCCAAAGAGGATAACCGCCGGAATCCCCAAGGCCCAAACCTTAGATACCTCTGGCACAAGACGATCAACCGACCAACGAAATTGGCCAGGCATAGATTGGATCGGTTCCTGTTTGTTCTCTCCAAATGTAACAAACAGGGGATAAATCAAATCGGCGGGAGTCAACTGTGTCTCGCGCACCATACGTCTTAATGAAGCATGCTGACGGAGTCGACGCAATCGGTGAACGGGAAATCCCATTTTTGTTCCTACCTGTGTCCTAATAGTTCCTGGGAGATAAGTCTTTGGCCACGAACACGATCACATCATGCTGACGTGGAACGTCTTACCGATACCTGAGTCCAAACTCCTCATTCTATTTTCGAGGAAGATTGGTTAAAAAAACGACAAGATCCCGCACAGAAATCATCCCAACCATTTTCCCGTCTTTGGTAATACCCAAATGCCGGATATGTTGTTTGGCCATCAAATCATTGGCATCTAACAACGTACGATTGCCTTCAATCGACGCAATGGGAGCCGACATAATTTTTTCGACCGCCGTGGTGAGAGGATCGGCCCCCGTCGCAACTATCCTTCTCACTAAATCCGTGTCAGTCAAAATCCCAATGATTTCTTCGCTACTCGTGATGAAGATGCTGCCAATTCCGTTATCGCGCATCATTTCGGCGGCAGTTTTGACCGACACATCCCGGTCAACCCTGACGATTTTTTCCAGGGGAACCATACATGACTTTACAGGAACCATGGCTCTACTCCTCCAATCAATCGGTTAACATAAAATGCCGACAGCGTGGCCTGTCATCATTACAATTTCCTTTATAAAGGCGACTTGGTATGACTCTGATTCGCATGGGCCACAATCGCATCAACTAACGCAGGCACCGTGTTTTCCGCAGCCACAATATCCACGGATAACCCTTCGGCCTGAACCGTTTGGGCCGTAATCGGACCTATACATGCCACGGTGGCATGCTGTGTCAGCCTGCGCATCTCCTGACGATCAGCAAATAACCGACAAAAATTCCTGACAGTCGATGAACTCGTAAACGTTAGATACTGAATATCCTGATTGCGAAAACGATCGGAGATAGGCTCTCGTTCCACTTCGGGTGGCACCGCTTGATAGCCATGGACAACCCGAACAAATGCACCCATTTCTCCCAATTGTTCAGGAAGAATCTCCCGAGCCACTTTTGCACGCGGGATCAATATTCGTAGGCCTTGTATACCTAACCTACCCAAAGCCTCCAAGATACCCTCAGCCTGAAATTCTTTGGGAACCAGATCGGCCACTACCCCCCAGCGATTCGCTTCTGCTTTGGTCTGAGGGCCAATACAACAGACTCGTGTATTCCCAAGACTACGAGCATCTTTTTGATGAAACCACAACCGACCCATAAAGGCCTTTACACCGTTCACGCTCGTAAAGATGACCCAATCATAAGTGGAAAGCTCCTGAATGGCCTCATCTACAGGTCCCCAACTCTCGGGGGAACAAATTTCCAACGTTGGACATTCAATAGGCTCAGCCCCCTGTTCTGCCAATAAATTGGAAAGCGCCGGGGCTTGCTCACGCGGTCGAGTCACTAATACCCCTTTTCCAAACAAGGGTCGAGTTTCACACCAATTGAGACGGTCACGCAATCGAACCACCTCTCCCACCACAATGACAGTTGGCGGGCTGAGGTCAGCTCTGGTGACTTTATCCACAATATCCGCCAAAGTTCCAACAATAGTTTGTTGCCGGGCATACGTCCCCCATCGAATGGCAGCAACAGGCGTTGTCGAAGGTTTCCCTTCCTGAATTAACCGATCAACAATTTGTGGAAGATTTTTTGTCCCCATTAAAAACACCAAGGTGCCTTCAGCAGAAGCCAAACGAGGCCATTCCATCGCACTCGAGGACTTCGTTGGATCTTCATGCCCGGTCACAAACGCCACCGTCGAGGCCAGCGTTCTGTGTGTCACAGGAATCCCGGCATATGCCGGCACAGCAATTGCGGCAGTAACACCAGGAATGACCGTAAACGGGATCCGGCTTCAGCCATTGTTTCGGCCTCCTCTCCCCCACGACCAAACACAAAGGGATCACCGCCCTTCAGTCGCACAACACATTTTCCTTCCTGAGCCTTACCGACCAACAGTGCGTTGATTTCTTGTTGATCCCGATAGGATCCGCGACCTTTTCGACCGACATAAATCCGCTCAGCATCCACAGGCGCATGCCTCAACAACTCAGGGTTGGCTAAATGATCGTAAAGCACGACATCGGCGAGTTCCAAACATTCTTTCCCACGCAATGTCAGCAATTTAGGATCACCTGGACCGGCACCAACAAGATACACATGTGCTCTTTTTAGGGAATTCCCCATTCTGTTATGCAGCCCCATAGATTTCCTGAAGAATCGGTTGTGCGCCACGATCTAATAATCCTTCGGCCACTTTCGTCCCAAGTGATTCCGCCTCGGACATCGATCCAGACAACGCATACCGCACATATCGCTTCCCATCAAGAGATATGACTAACCCATCCAAGGTAAGACTCTCCCCTTGAAGGACCGCATGACCGGCAATCGGCACCTGGCAGCCGCCTTCTAATCGCTTTAAGAGGGCCCGCTCGGCCGTCACCGTCACCCGCGTCGGTTGATGCTCAAGCCTAGACACAAGATTCCGCACAAAGCCATCATCTTCACGACCTTCAATTCCTAAGGCTCCCTGTCCAATCGCGGGAAGGCTGACATCGACGGGGAGACATTCCGTGATGTGTTCATCCCAACCTAAACGCTTCAACCCGGAAGCTGCCAGCACAATGGCATCAAAGTGGTTCTCCTGAAGTTTGCGGAGTCGTGTATCGACATTGCCTCGTAACATCTTAATTTGAAGATCTGGACGGACATGTAAGAGCTGAGCCTGTCGACGCAAACTGCTCGTTCCCACTCGCGCGCCCAAGGGCAGCGCATCCAACTTTTTCTTATCACCTGCAAGTAAGGCATCTCTAGGATCTTCGCGCTCCGGAATACAAATAATATGTAAGCCGCTTGGTAACACCGCAGGCATATCTTTCATACTATGGACCGCGAGATCAATGTCGTTTTTCAATAGCGCTTCTTCAATTTCCTTCACAAACAGCCCTTTGCCACCGACTTTGGCCAGGGGCACGTCCTGAATCTTATCCCCACTCGTTTGGATCCGCTTGAGAACAACAGAGATATCGGGGGCGATCTGTTTGAGCTGCCGTTGCACCCATTCTGCTTGCCAAAGGGCAAGTTGGCTACCCCGGGTTCCAATGATAAGAGTGGAACGTTCCTGACTGGCGGCAATCACAGACTATCTTTCTGCGACAGTGATTCCTCCGAAGCCTCATCACCCACTTCAGGGTCTAATGGCTGAGACTCTAATGGGTGGAGCTCGCGTTCTCGAAGTTCGAAAAACCGTCGTGCCGCTTCAATGAACGCAAACCCATTTTGCGACTGGGCTTCGGCTTTTAACGTCACCAACGGACCATGAAGTAACTTATTCACGATGGCCGACGCCAATCCTTCAATGGCAGTACGATCTTTTTCAGACAACTCGCCTAACCGATGAAAGGCTTTTTCCAATTCGGCATTTTTAATATCTTCCGCTTTTTTCCTCAGGGCCACAATCGTCGGAGTGGCCTCCAGACCACGAACCCAAGCCACCATGATTCCAACTTCTTCTTTCACCATCTTTTCTGCCGTTTCCGCTTCTTTCAAACGCTCATCTTGATTGTGCCCCACATGGGCCTTGAGATCATCAATGTCAAAGACAAAAGCGTTGTCTACATCCTTAACAGCGGGTTCAATATTGCGAGGAACGGAAATATCGATTAAAAAAATCGGGCGGTTCATACGTTGATGGACCGCACCTTCGATATCATCTTTGGAAATCACAAAGTGGGAAGCCCCAGTGGCGCAAATAATAATGTCCGCTTTAGACAGCATACTGCTGAGCTGCTCGTACGGGACCGCACGCCCGTGGAAGCGCTCCGCCAGCGTTAGGGCCCGATGGTGATTGCGCGTGGTCAATAAAATCTCTTTGACCCCATGATTCACTAAATGTTGAGCCGCCAATTTCCCCATCTCTCCGGCGCCTACTAATAACACCACCCGTTGCTGAAGATTGGAAAAGACTTTTTTGGCCAATTCGACAGCCGCGTAGCTGACGGATACGGCATATTCACCAATTCGAGTATTGGTTCGGACATTCTTGCCGACTGAAATGGCTTTTTTGACGACTTTGTTGAGGATGACCCCAGACGAACGATGGGTCAACGCCAATTCATAGGCTGCCTTTACCTGCCCAAGAATTTGTGGTTCACCCACGACCATTGAATCCAGGCTAGCCGATACTCGGAAGAGATGAGCGATGGCTTCTTCATCACTATAGCGGTACAAATGCGGCAGCAAATCCTCTGGCGAGAGAGAAAAATGTGTGGCTACAAGAAAATCTTCGAGTTTGCGAAATCCCCACTCCCCTTTCTCGACAACAGCATAGACTTCCACCCGGTTACACGTTCCCAGATACATGGCTTCCTTAATACCCGAATAAGCCCTTAACCGGGCCAAGGCTTCGCCCATTCGACTATCAGAGATCGCCAATAATTCTCGAAGTTCCACCGGAGCCGTCCGGTGATTGAGTCCTAACACAATGATATTCATAAATGGACAACCGGCTGGGGGCTTTTCAAAAGGATCCCAATAAAGGTCAAAATGACTCCGGCAAATCCCACGATCGTCAGATAGGCCGCCCGTTTGGCCCGCCACCCCACTGTCACTCTTCCCATAAGTACAACAAAATAAAACACCCAAGTAATGAGCGCCCACACTTGCTCAGGGTTCCAACTCAGATAGGAACCAAGGGTTAACTGAGCCGAAACCGCTCCGGTCAGAATTCCCAACGTCAACAGGGGAAAACCAAAGAGTATGGAGCGCTGATTTAACGCATCCAAAAAGTCCAATGGTGGGAGCTTAAAATATAAGACATTAAATTGCTTGGATTTCAACAACCGCTCTTGCATCAGATACATCAAACCTGCCACGAACGCCACAGCGAACCCTATGGTTCCTAAGATGCTCAACGTCACATGGACCCACACGGTCTGAAAAACCGGAGCAATGATGCCGGCCTCCTCCGGAGCCAGCGTTGCGGACACCAAAGAGAGAAAGGCCAGCGGCAATATAAAAGCCCCTAATACCTGTAAGCCTCGTTTTAATCCAACAACCAAAAAAACCAAGACCAATCCCCAGGCAAAAAATGACATCGCATCCCGAAAGGTCAAATTTGGAACGTTGCCTGTGGATACGATGGCCATACCCAAAGCTACGGTATGGACCAGAAACCCGGCACCGGCCACGAAAACAGACACTCGTGACAGGACTTCAGAACGATGGAGGAGAAATGCCAGAAAGAGGAGAGTTCCTCCAAAATAGAGACCCATTGTCAGAAAGGACAATGTTTCAGCCATAACGCACTTTCTTCCTCATGATTGAAGTAAAAATACCCAGGATCGAGTATAGATCTGCATCCTGAGAAGGTCAAGAAAATCAACAGGTTACCACATTCAATAAGGAAACCAAGGCAGGTAGATTTTCCTAGACAATCTTCCACACACTCAGTACCATGCCAGCCTTGTTTAAATTTTGTTCCGACCTATTCTCCTAAGTCTTCCTATGAGTGGCACCCTCTATATCGTCAGCACCCCAATTGGAAACCTGGAAGACATGTCATTCCGGGCAATACGAATCCTCAAAGAGGCAGCCGTCATTGCTGCGGAAGACACTCGCCGAACGCAAAAACTCTGTACCTATTATCAAATCAAAACTCCCCTCACGAGTTACCATGATTTTAACAAAGAGGAAAAGACCGATATTCTGTTACATCGGCTACAGGAAGGCAATCATATCGCTTTGGTATGCGACGCCGGAACACCCCTTGTCTCAGATCCGGGGTACTATCTTGTCAGTCGAGCCGTGAAAGCCAACATTCCTCTTGTTCCTATTCCGGGCCCCTCCTCCGTGTTGACCGCTTTGTGCGTGTCCGGCCTCCCAACCGATCGATTTATCTTTGAAGGTTTTGTACCCAGAAAACCAGGCGCTAGGGAAAAGTTTTTCGAAAAACTTCAACATGAAGTTGGGACCATAATTGTCTTTGAGACCCAGCATCGGCTCTTGAAGACCTTACGGGTCATCCACAAGATTATGGGAAACCGCCGATCGTGCTTACTCGAGAACTCACTAAACTCAATGAGGAAATTTTGCGTGAAAACGTTGAAGAAATGTGTCAAAAACTGGAAGGAAAAACGATAAAAGGGGAAATCACATTATTAATCCAGGGCCAACCTCAAAGGAAGAGAAAACAAAGCTCCATTGTGGACTCCCAATCCATTACAAATCTTCCTTTTGAATAACTATTCGATAATAGGCATCAACTTTTTCTTGGGTCAGCACTTGGTGACCTTCATTCATAATACTTTTGGGAACATTCTGAATCGGTTCACCATCATCTAATAACACGACTAATTGTGATCCTATTTCCAATGTATCTAGTTTAAGTTTGGTTTTAACAAAATTGTAAGGGCAGATGACCCCACGTAGATCTAACTCTTCCATTTCTATTTGACCGACACAATCGTTTTCTCAAGTAAACAACAGGCTTTGCATTGAACACCTGACGCCCACAACAAAAGAGCGTGCCGGCTAAAAAACCGGCACGCTCTTTTTGTTAACTCACTTTTACTTAATTTGCTTACTGAATGGTACCTTTGTTGAAATTGTCACGCTTATCACCATAATCGGTGGCAATCGTTTTATCCGTCCGTGCATTCACGGTGTCTGGTTGAGGCGCACATTGCCAGCAAGGAGCGGCACCAGTCGTTGCACCAACCGGGCTGATAATTCCAGATGTCACGTCACCCTGTTGAATGCCACCTTCCGGCACACCGGTGTAACCAGCCGTTCTGGTGTGAATCCCACGATGTTTGTATGGATTTGGACGTTGACCTAACCCACCACCAAAGTCCGTATTGTCCGCTCCACCTAATAATTGGCTTCTATCTAAGAGATAAACCTCTCGAACCATCTTTCGACCCGTTGAAAACTGTTGCTCGTCTGTGGTTTCCTGACGAACTTGAACCGAAACATAATCGCCTCTACCAATTGCTCGTAGGTTTTCCAAGTTGGTGAGGTTGTCAATATACAAGGGCTGCATATTTAATGACCCTGTAAGGCTCTGCCGTTCGTCATGTGAACTTCCACCCATGTCGAGGTACAATATTCCGGCAGCAAGGTTCACAGCCACAACTTCACCTTGAACGGTTTCGGCGGCTGAGAGATACCGTAACATGTCCCCTTCATCCATAACCCGTGACCGATCGCCCACACCTTGAGAATCCCCGACACCTGTACCGTAACCGACGTGCTGAGGCGGACGTTCCTGCGAAAATGCTACGCTAACTGAGCTTGCAAGAATGATAGCTGCTCCAATAATCCCTACCTTCCGCATGTGGCTCCTCCTTGGAAACTTTGAGTTAATAATCAAAAAAACGAACTAAAATTATGTTGACCTTTTATTTCTTAATTGGGGCACAGACTATAGTCAAGGTGAAGGGCCCTGTCAAGTCAAATTTGCCGTTGAAGTAGTCACACGAAACAACGAATTTAATCCTAAGTAATACATCTTAATTTCACATTTTTTTATATTCAAATACACTTCGAATGGTGCCCGGAGGGAGGGTCGAACTCCCACTCTCGTTAAAGAACCGGATTTTGAGTCCGGCGCGTCTGCCAGTTCCGCCATCCGGGCGATTACGCAAACTACCATCAACCTTACTGAAACGATTTCTACCATGAACCTTTGAGTAGGTCAAACAAGTAATAAGAGGGTGGTGGATAGTAACTATGGGCTTTATTCATACGTTATCCAATTGACCCCAATGCTAATTTTTCACCCCACTTTCGCAAGAGTGTTTCTTTAAGATCCTGATGCTCGGGAAAGCATAAATCCGGATCACGATGCAGTAGGTCCCCGGCTACTTGCCTGGCCTTGGCTAAAAGAGACACATCCCGAGCTAAATCTGCGACACGGAAAACGATCTCTCCCCATTGTTGCACTCCCAAAACCTGCCCGGGCCCGCGAATCTTCAAATCTTCTTCTGCCAACGCAAACCCATCGTCACAGTGGGCAAATACGGCCAGCCGTCGCTTGGCGGTGGCTTGAGAAAACTCGGCCGGAGGAGAAAACATTTCCCAGCCTCTGACGAACGCCTCGGGACGTTTCAACAGTCAAGGGCATTTGCTGCACGTGAGGGGGAATCCTTCCTAATGAATGAATCAACAAGCAATGTCCCTTGATACTGCCCTCGTCCTACCCTGCCACGTAATTGGTGAAGCTGTGCCAAGCCAAAGCGTTCAGCATGTTCAATAAGCATCACCGTGGCATTGTGAACATCTAACCCAACTTCTACGACCGTTGTCGCCACTAAGATATCAATCTCTTTCTCTTGGAATTTGGCCATCACGGCTCGTTTTTCACGAGATGGAAGACGCCCGTGCAACAACCCAACTCGAAACGGGGAAAATTGTTCCCGCAAAATATCCGCAGCTTCAATGGCGGCCTGCAAGTCCACTTTTTCCGATGGTTCCACCAGGGGATAGACCACATAGGCTTGCCGCCCTAACTCTAATTCCTTCTGCAAAAGTTGATGGGCTTGCGTTCGATTCTTCGCCTCAACCAACTTTGTCTGTACGGGTTTTTTCCCGGGAGGAAATTCATCAATGACAGAGACATCCAAATCGCCGTACCACGTCATCGCCAAGGTTCGGGGAATGGGCGTCGCCGTCATCACTAAGACGTCTGGCTGCCACAAAGCTTTTTCTCGCAGGGTAGCCCGTTGCAGGACACCAAACTTATGTTGCTCATCCACAATGACTAAACCTAATTTGGCAAATTTGACATCGGGCTGCAGCAAAGCATGAGTGCCCACCACCACCTGCACGCTACCTGAATGGATGTCTGCAAGAATTTCGGCCCGCTCACGTCCCGGCCTGGCCTCCTTTTCAACAGGACGCACGAGATGTTGATCGCCTCGAATAATGGCTTCAAAGACCAATAATGTTGCTCACTCAACACTTCGGTCGGCGCCATCAAGGCGACTTGATAGCCAGAGCCACAGGCCCTTACCATGGCATGAAGCGCCACAACGGTCTTTCCACAGCCCACATCACCCTGAAGCAATCGATTCATACAAGTCGATCGACTCATGTCCTGAAAAATCTCATGAATGACTCGTTCCTGCGCTGAGGTCAAAGAAAAAGGCAAGATCTTCTTGAGTCGCTCAAGCCCCGCATTATGCAAGGAAAAGGCAATACCAGGTGTGGCCCTTACCTGACGATGCCGCTTCATGGCGAGAGCCAGTTGCAAAAGCAACAATTCCTCAAATGCTAACCGCTGATGTTCCGGCGTCGTCTGTTGGTTCAAAAGGGCGACGGACTGGTTTTGATCGGGACAATGCAAGGCAGACAAGGCCTCAGGTAACGTCGGGAATCCTAATGGCTTTCGCAAATTGGCCGGTAAGATCTCGTGCAGTTGATGAGCATAATGTTCGAATATGGATTGCATGATCCGTCGAATCTGCTTAGAGCTCAACCCATGGGTTTCATGATAAATCGGAATAATTCGGCCTTCCGCTTGCCCTTCGGAATCCCCACCAGCCAGAACTTCATACTCAGGGCCTTTCATCACCAGTCGAGGACTCCCCTTTGGATTAGGAGCAATGGTCCCATTCAAAAGTAGAGCCACCCCTCCAACAAAGGTTTTTTCAAGATAGGGTTGATTGAAAAACACGCATTCGATAACCCCCGTTTCATCACGGACCGTAATTGTCACCACCACCAACCGGCGACGAGAGGTCGTATTGATCCGACAACGTTCAACCAGCCCTTTAATGGTCACCTTCAGCCCGGGAAGGAGATTCCCGATTGGAAGGACTTCCAAACGATTATCGTAACGCCAAGGCACAAACCAAAAGGCATCTTCGACATTCTCAATACCTAATTTTTCCAATAAGCGAGCCCGCCGGGGTCCAACACCTTTGGCAAATTGAATTGGGGTACTCCAAAGAGGGGATTGAGTCACCATGGCAATTAAAGAAATTGCTGACTAGCTGATGATGGGAATAATCGTGAAATACTGAAAGTCAGGTGTCGATCAAGCAGATTCATCATTAACAGAGAAATTCATCCAAATTACGAGTCCAACGGCGAAATTCTTTTCTTTCCCTCGACTTGTGTGTACAATACCACTTGTGATACCACAGTAAGAATTAATGTAAAACCATCCGAACAAATTTCTTAGGGAGCATCTCATGGCCTTCTCGTGTGAAGTGTGCGGAAAACATCGGTTAGTGGGAAATAATGTTAGTCATGCCAATAACCGCACCAAACGGGTGGTTCGCCCCAACCTTCGAACCGTTCGTGCCCTTATAAAGGGTGCAGCCAAAAGAATCAAAGTCTGCACGCGCTGTCTACGTTCAGGTTTTGTGCAAAAGGCGGTTTAAGAAAGCCTCGATCGGCCAACCCTCGGCCCTCCCGGGCCAGCATTTTCTTCTCCTAACCCTTCTTGCCACTGGACTGACGTTCGTTTATATCCTCTGGTTGTGCAGCACACCACTCTCACACGCCTTCTTGCCGTCGGCCTGACCGGGCTGCTGCATCCGCTCTGCTTTCCACATTTTGATCTAGGATGGCTGGCATGGGTTGTCCTTGTCCCGCTACATCTGATCATTGAGAAAACTGAACCAAAGAACGCCTTCCGCTACGGCTGGCTAGCAGGAGTTATTGCCTTTACCGGAACCATTCCTTGGGTCATCACTGCCATGAATCAGTATGGGCAGGTGCCTTTTGTGGTGAGCACCCTATTGATGCTATTGCTGGCGACCTACCTTGGACTTTTTGTTGGAGCATACGCTTGGGGCTACACAAGATTACACCATCGGCATCCCGGCTGGCTGTGGCTGGGGGCACCTTCCTTGTGGGTCTCGTTGGAATACCTCCGTACCTATGCCTTTAGCGGGTTTCCCTGGGCACTACTTGGATATTCGCAATATCAATGGCTTTCGATTATTCAAATTTCGGATATGGCCGGGGTCTATGGGGTGTCCTTTTTAGTTGTCATGGGCAATGTAGCCATGACCGTAATTTTGTCTTGGGCTTTGGGACAGGAAAGACCAACTCTCAGTTTCCTTTCCCTGGCAACCCACTCTGGCCTTTGTAGTCATACTGAGTACGTCCCTCGCATATGGGCAATGGCAAATCAATCAACAAGCCATGTTGGATAGATCAGCCAGATCGTTGTCCCTTGGACTTATTCAGGCCAATATTGCACAAGACAAGAAATGGGATAAGACCTACATTGACGAAACCCTTAGCCGCTATACCACCCTCAGCCAACAAACAGGGAAGAACCTTGACCTGCTCATTTGGCCTGAGGCTGCCACTCCATTTTTCTTTGAAAAAGAACTGGCTTATCAAAAAATTATTCTCTCTGTTCTGAGAGACAGCCAGAGTCCCCTTGCTCTTCGGGAGTCCCACCCTTCGCTTCGAGCTGGACGGAAGCCGTATTTACTCAATAGTGCCTACATGTTGTCTCCAGAAAAATTGATGACTGGTCGATATGACAAACGCCATCTCGTCCCCATTTGGTGAGTACATTCCCTTAAAATCGATATTGTTCTTCCTTGATAAACTCGTGGTGGGCATTGGTGATTTCAAACCAGGCCACGGCCCGATGACGCTTCAGCTCCCTGATTCATCCGAAAAGGTTCAGCTTTCATTTGGCGTCCCTATTTGCTTTGAAATCATTTTTCCCGATCTCGTGCGACGGATGGCCAAGGAAGGTGCAAACTTTCTTGTCACCCTGACTAATGATGCTTGGTTCGGCGACTCAGCCGCACCGTATCAACACTTTTCCATGGCAGTATTTCGTGCCGTAGAAAATCACAGAGCCTTTGCGCGTGCGGCCAACACCGGCATTTCTGGCTTTATCGGTCCAGATGGACGCATCCTGACCCAGACACCAATTTTTACCCAGCAGGCTGTGTCAGGTTCCATCCCACTTCGCACATCCTCACTCACCATGTATACACAATATGGGGATGTCTTTAGTTGGGGTTGTGTTATACTGACGGGAATATTTTTGATAGGGTGTCGCATGACAGCATCGACTCAAAAAGAGCGCAAAATTTCTTCACCCACAACATAACGAGAGGAACACGACACATGCTCGAAGACATTGGTAGTCGCATGGACAACATCAACGCCCATATCCTAGATTTTCGGAGGTATCTTTGACCTCCCTCGCCTGACATCTGAACTCGACGAAATCCAGCAAGAGACCTCCCAGCCAGATTTTTGGAATGATCCCCGCCACGCGGCTAAGGTGGGACAACGTCAAGCTGAGCTTGAAAGTCAGCTCCGTCGCCTACAAGAACTGGAACAACAACGGGATGATCTCCTTGCCATTCTGGACCTGATTGGACAGCAGGGTGACCAGGAACTGGAAGCCGAATGGAAGCAGGGCATTCAAACGATTGAAAACTCTCTGGAGGCGTGGCGGCTTGAGAAACTCTTATCCGATGAACATGATCGTAACAATGCCATTCTTTCCATCAACCCGGGCGCTGGTGGAACCGAATCTCAAGATTGGGCCCAGATGCTGATGCGCATGTATGTTCGTTGGGCACAAGAACGCAACTTCAAAGTGGACACGATTGATTTGCAACCTGGCGATGAGGCCGGCATCAAAAGCGTAACGTTAGGCATTGCCGGGCCGTTAGCCTACGGCTATTTACGATCCGAAGCAGGGGTTCACCGCCTGGTACGCATTTCACCCTTTGATGCCAACAAGCGACGCCATACCTCCTTTGCTGCCGTCGGGGTGTACCCCGAGCTAGACGATGACATTGAAATCGTCATTGATGACAAAGATTTGCGAATTGATACCTTCCGCGCCGGCGGGGCAGGTGGGCAAAATGTCAACAAAGTTGAAACAGCCATTCGTATGACCCACCTTCCGACAGGCATCGTGGTCCAATGCCAGAATGAACGCTCCCAGTTGCAAAATCGCATCGGGGCCATGCGCGTGATGAAAGCCAAGCTGTATGAAGTCGAGCAGCAGAAGAAGGACGCGGAGCTTCAAAACATCGTGGGCGAAAAAAAGGATATCGCCTGGGGCAGTCAGATCAGATCCTATGTGTTCCAACCCTACCAGATGGTGAAAGATCATCGCACCGATCATGAGTCGGGCAATCTGGCTGCAGTCATGGATGGGGCCCTGGATCCCTTTATTGAAGCTTATCTCACGATGAAAGCGTCAAAAAGCACTCAAAGCATAACCCCGTAAGGGTATAGAATAGTCACGCTTCATGTTGAATGTGAACATCGCACCGTACATCAGCAACTCTACAGCCACCCACGGCTTCTCCTGTTAGCCATAGAACCTTTGATACGACATGGATGAACTGAACGAACAACAACAACAGCGTCTAGAAAAACTTCAGGTGCTTCAAGACAAAGGCCTCCGGCCCTTTGGCACAAGTTTTTCGACCACCCACACACTCGAAACGATTTTGCAGACCTATTCGGCCTTGCCAAAGGAAGAACTGGAAGCCACGCCCATTTCATGCAAAGTCGCCGGGCGCATCATCGCGATGCGCCGTTTTGGCAAAGCGGCCTTTGCCGGACTTCAGGAAGAAGGTCATCGGCTGCAAGTTTATCTGAAGAAAGATTTGCTTGGAGACCAAGCCTATGAACTCTGTCAATTATTAGACTTGGGTGATTGGATCGGCGTGGAAGGGCGACTCTTCCGGACGAAAACTGACGAACTCACTGTTGAAGTACACACCTTGACGTTTCTCACCAAAGGGTTACGTCCGCTTCCGGAAAAATGGCATGGGCTAACAGATATCGAAACCCGCTATCGTCAACGCTATGTGGACCTGATTGCCAATCCCACAGTGCAGCAGGTGTTTCGCACCCGCAGCCGTATCGTTACCACTATCCGGACCTTTCTGACCGAACGGGGATTTCTTGAAGTGGAAACGCCGATGATGCATCCCATCCCCGGAGGCGCCACGGCCAGGCCCTTCGTCACTCACCACAATACCTTGGATGTCGATTTGTATTTACGCGTGGCCCCGGAGCTCTATCTCAAACGCCTCATCGTTGGCGGTTTTCGGCGAGTATTTGAAATCAATCGCAATTTTAGAAATGAAGGTATTTCCACCATTCATAATCCAGAATTTACGATGCTAGAATTTTATCAGGCCTATGCTGATTATCATGATCTGATGGACCTAACAGAACAACTGTTCCATCAATTAAGCCTGGAAGTCTGTGGTCACGCAACGGTTGATTACCAGGGGCAACCAATCAGTCTGGCTCCGCCCTGGCCACGTCTCTCATATTTAGACTCCATTGTGGAAGTGGGAAAGCTGGACAAGGCTATTCTCTCGGATCACGATCAAGCCATACAGGCGGCTAAATCATTGGGAGTGGCCGTGCCACCCAAGACCAGCCATATCGATATACTGGTGGCCCTTTTTGAAGAAACGGTGGAACACACCCTCATCCAACCTACATTTATTACTGATTTTCCAATTGAAATTTCTCCGTTGGCACGCAAGAAAGAATCGAATCCCGCCCTCACCGACCGGTTTGAACTCTTCATTGGTGGCCGGGAACTTGCCAACGGCTTTTCCGAGTTAAACGATCCAATCGACCAACGCCAACGCTTTGAGGCACAAGTGGCCCTACGCGATGCTGGCGACGAAGAGGCGCATAACTTGGATGAAGATTTCGTTCGCGCGCTGGAATATGGCATGCCACCCACCGCCGGTGAAGGCATCGGCATCGACCGGCTGGTCATGCTTTTGACTAACCAAGCCTCGATTCGTGATGTCATCCTGTTTCCGCAATTGCGACCGGACCACTCCGCATGACCTTACCCTATGAAATGATCATCGGCCTGCGATACTTGCGGGCTAAACGCCGACAACGCACGATCTCGCTTAATACATTCATCTCTATTGCCGGGATTACTTTAGGCGTGGCCGCATTGATCGGGACTCTTGGCATCATGACCGGCTTCAAGGAAGATCTCCAGTCCAAAATTCTCGGCACCACCGCCCATGTCATCGTGCAGGAACGCGGAACGAATGCTATGAAAGGCTATGCCGATGTGCTTCAACAAATCGAAGCTGTCCCAGATGTGGTGGCTGCGGCGCCGTTTATTTTCAAACAAGTCCTCATCTCTTCGAAAAGCAGCGTACAAGGGGTAATCTTACGAGGGATTCAATCCGACAGGGAAATTCAAGTCACAGATTTACAAGCCAATATAAAATTCGGCGATTTGGCAGGGTTGCAAGATCCGTCACTCGTTTCGACTGAAAGTGGGGCTTCACTTTCGGGACAAACACCTGCGCCATCAGCCAATCGGCCAGGCATTATTCTCGGGAAAGAACTGTCGATGCGGCTTGGCGTCTTTCTCGGTGATTCCATCAACGTGGTCTCACCTGTCGGTCCGATCAAATCATTCACGATGACCCCGAAAATTCGCCCTTATACTGTCGTGGGAATTTTCGAATCTGGCATGTTCGAATATGATTCATCTCTTTCCTACATCAGCTTGAAAGAAGCCCAAAAATTCTTTGGCCTTGGCGACACCGTCACGGGTATTCAAGTGAAGGTGAATGATGTCTTTTTAGCGCAGAACATTGCCCAGCGACTGGAAGCCACCCTCGGCCTGAGCTTTATGGCACGGGATTGGATGCAGCTGAATAGCAATTTATTTTCCGCCTTAAAATTAGAAAAAACCATGATGTTCCTGCTCTTGGTCCTCATCACGCTCGTGGCCTCATTTAATATCGTCGGCACCCTGACGATGATCGTCAACGAAAAACAACGGGAAATCGCCATTCTCAAAGCCATGGGGGCGACCCCACAATCGATTATGAGAATTTTCATGCTCAACGGTCTCGTCATTGGATTGGTCGGAACCGGCATCGGCGTGCCCTTAGGCTATTCATTCTTATGGCTCATTCAGAATTATTGGACCTTCGATGCTTCGGTCTACTACATTTCTCGCATTCCAGTTCACATTCTTCCATTAGATGTGGTGATAGTGATCACGTCAGCGATTCTCATCAGTTTCGTCGCCACGTTTTACCCCTCATGGCAAGCTGCCAAGTTAGATCCCGTCAGCGCCCTTCGCTATGAATAACGCCGCCGCACCGCAATCAAATGCACCAACGCCATTGGTGCAAGTCGAAAACCTTCAACGATCGTTTAACATGGGAAACCAAACCGTGCATGTCTTGAACGGCATCACGATGACCATCCAACGAGGGGAAATGGTGTCTGTTATTGGTGCTTCAGGAGCTGGGAAAAGTACCTTGCTGCATATCCTTGGCACCTTGGATCGCCCGACAAAAGGAGAGGTGCTATTTGAAGGAAAAAACATGTTCAAGGCCAGTGAGACCGCCCTGGCCAGTTTTCGAAATCGACGGATCGGGTTTGTGTTTCAGTTTCATCATCTCCTTCCGGAATTTACCGCCTTAGAAAACGTCTACCTTCCCGCCCTCATACACAAGATCCCTAAGGACACGGCCATTCAAGCAGGCAAATCCCTGTTATCCGAAGTGGGGTTATCGCATCGTTTACACCACAAACCCGGGGAGTTATCGGGAGGAGAACAACAGCGTGTCGCCGTGGCTCGTGCGCTTATCCGTCAACCCGACCTGGTCCTCGCAGACGAACCCACGGGTAATTTAGATACGCACACGGGAGACGAACTGTTCGAATTGTTACGAAAGTTAAATGAGACACTTGGGACCGCCTTTATCATCGTCACCCACAATGAAAAACTCTCTCATCAGACCGATCGTTTGATCCACCTCCAGGACGGCCAAATCCTCGAAGACCGCTGCTTGAAATAAAACTCCCATTCCTTAGGTTTCGAAAAAAACCATGACAAAAAGAAAAGGGGACGTTCATATTCTATGAACGTCCCCTTCATTGGAATGCTGAGCTTGTCGGTCAATGACCTGTCAGTTCTCCTATTCTAATATCTAATTATTCACGGGGAGGCGGTGATGCGGCCTTTGATCTCATCAAACGTGGCCTTGGGAATCACATTCTTGGCCACCAATTCCCCACGCAAACGATACGGGCGATTGGACACCACTTCTTCGGCCATTTCCCGGCTCAACCCCAAGGTTAAAACGAGATCACTGACTGAGGCCTTATTGATATTCACCAAATCGCCTCCAACTTTTGGAAGTGTTGGTAAAGTGGAAATTTTCGGCACCTGAGGTTTGGAAGGCATACCAGCCTTTGATGTCACAGAGGAAGAGAGATTAGGCTTTGAGGCCGCAGCCTTGGAAGTCCTAGAGGTTGATGACATTCCACCTCCAGTTGTCCCTCCCATGGTCGATTGGGGGAAAGCATGCGAATCTTTGAGTTCCTTTTTATACCGCAAGACGGTCTTTTTGAGAGTCTTGTTTTGTGCCTTAATTTTTTGATATTGCGCGCTAATCACCCGCAATTTCGTACTGAGTTTGGCCTTTTCCTGATCAAGCTCCCGCTCACGGGTTTCCAGCAAAGTCTGTTCGTCCTTACGCCCTTCCTTAATACGTTGGACCTCAGTGGTCATCATCTCTAAATCTGTGGAAATTTTTTCGTTCAACCCTTTAAGGTTCCGCATTTGTTCCTCGAGCGCTTCCTGATGCATTCGACCCTTTTCCAGTTCAGCCTTGGCCGAC
>PVMK01188219.1_pt1 | contig 26090 bp, 24 predicted proteins | sample 1853481 | NCBI WGS metagenome assembly PVMK01 (sample SAMN08533507, study PRJNA380276) | Marine sediment metagenome, whole genome shotgun sequencing project.
GTACAACTTTTGGGGGGCAGGTCATGATCCAGCTTATGTTCAACGTTCTTTTTCAAAGCTCCAAAATAAGAAAAAGGAAAATATTGATGGATTAACAGAAGACATTGGAAAATTAAATATAAAAATCTCCAAGCTCACTAAACAGGAGAATAATTTAGTTCATAATCTAAAAAATATCGAACCAAATTCTGCCACAAAAAGAGTAATGAATGAACTAAACGAGCTTGAAAATGATAAAAAAATACTTCAAGATCAAGTTGTTAAACTCGAACTTCAGAAAAAAGGTTTACAACGGGAAATTATTGATCCCAACATTATAAATAAATATTTTAAGAAATTTAATGAGACATTTCCAAATTTAGGCTATACTACTAAACGTAATATAATTAATCTTTTAATAGAAAATATTACGGTAAAAATTCATCATGATAGCAAAAAAGGATCAATAAAAATTAAACCTAGAAATATGTCATTGACCAAATTTGATGAGAAGATTTTAGAGAGTTCGAGTTTAGGATATAACTTGCTCCGGAGGAGGGACTCGAACCCCCGACCTGGTGGTTAACAGCCACTCGCTCTACCAACTGAGCTACTCCGGAAATTGTTCTATTTTCGTTCAAAAAGCGCGCAGAATTTATTCACAAAATATATCCTGTCAAACCTACAATTCCTTTTCTGCAATTAAAGTTTTATTTTTAACAAACATTCCACCCTTTAATAAATCATCGTTAATAAAAACTACGCCATTTTCATTATGAGGTTCACCATAAACTGAATGAATTGATTTTAGCCCACCTAACCATTTGCGTATATCACACAGATATACTAAATCACCCTGATTAGCTGACATCGCTGCCATATCATCTTTTGAGAAACGGATTTCATCGACTTCATTATCGACAACTTTAAATTGTACTCGAACTTTAATACCTTCAACATCATTTGGTTCACTTCCCTTAAAGAATCTACGCGCCTCTTGAATACTGGAAGCAGTAAGACCTTTGGTGTGAGTTTCGGGATCATAGCCAACTACATAATAGTTCACGACTAACGGAAGTATCAATATTGAAAAAATAATTGCCACCAAAATCGATGTCATTGTAGCAAAATTAATAAAGAACGAGATAATAATAACCGTGTAAACAATCGAAAAAAAGCGATGTTACCATTGCCATGGTCATATTTGTATTCGGTAATCTTCGTACCCATTTTACAAATTTATGTTGTAATCCACCTGTCCAAACTGAAAACACCGCAACACCTGCACATACTAATAGGTTGTATAAGGCACGAATATATGTATACGGATGACTGGGATTTATTGTTATTCCATGATCAAATGGTGCAATTAATACGCCCGGGTATTGAGCCCCAAGCAACATCAATGCAACTCCTCCTAAGAATGTTGTGATTACTGCAGCAGGTGTAAACTTTTTCCAAAAAACACCGAGGAATATTGCCACAACCAATGGCGGTGTAAGCGTAGAATGAAAATATCCATGGGCTTCGTAAACCGTTGGAAAATTATTGAACGGAATTACAGCTAAAACACCAAGTGCGGTTATTCCCATTGAAGCAATTCTAGCAACTCCGAGCTCACGGCGTTCAGTAGCTTTTTTATTAGTTACTTTTTTACTTACAAATCTTTTAATCGGCCGATAAACATCATTGACAAAGATTGCTGAGGTAGCGTTAATTAAAGTATCTACAGTACTCATCAAAGCTGCAGTTAACGCTGCCATAACAAAACCGAACAAAATAGGACTTCCCATTATAATACTAGCAACAACAACAAATATTTGATCCGGCGATGAGGCCGGACTAACTATATCGGGACTAACAATACTGATAGCCTTTCCAATCCAACCGGCATTGCCAACAACAATCGCCGAAATCGGTAACACAAATAAAATATTAATAGCCGCTGCCTTACGCCCTTCATTAACGCTTTTACAGGCCATAAAACGCATTAACAATCCTTGATTCATAAACAAGAATCCAATAGAACCGGCTATTCCATCTTGCCAAAATATTCCAGCAAAATTGAAATCAGGTGGATGATTAAAATCAGCTAATGGCATTCGCCACGAAACTGGCAGTAAATCCCAAAATGCTTGGAAACCTCCTAAATATGTAATGCCAAAAAAGAAAAGCATTAATCCGGCAAACAGTAGTATAAACCCTTGTAAAAGATCTGTAAAAATAACAGCAGTCTGTCCACCAAAAGTAATATATATACCCGTAATAACAGCGATAACGGTAATGACGCCCATCAATGTCACAGGCAAATTAGCTCCAAACAATGCAAATGATTGTGGAAGCAATGGAATCATTGCTTTTCCTAATGTTAAAAAACCAATTCCAATATATCCAATCATATAAACTAACAGCAATATTGTCGCTATAAATCGCGATGAGGGGCTAAATCGTTTTTCAAAATATTCAGGAATTGAACGAACTTTGGAGTAAACAATAATTGGTAACCAACCAAACAGAAAAAATGGTACGAAAAACCAATCATTGATGTAGGTCATTGTGGAAGATAAACCATGCTCAAATCCTTTAGCGGAATATTTCACAAAACTATGACTTCCAACACCCGTTGCTACAATAGACATTGTTATCAGCCACCAAGAAAATCGTCGACCGCCGAAAAAGAAATCGGTCGTGGACCGTGTATATCTTCCAAAATAAGTTCCAAAAAGCATAATAACAGCAAAATAAACTATCATCACGATCCAGACGGTTGTGGAACCAATACTATGAAAAGTAATTTCTCCAACTTGTTCCATTATGTCCTCGCTTTTTTGCTAAGTCTAAAATAACCATACCCTAATGACACAACCATGAATATAGTCCAAATCAGTAAACTTTCTTTCAGACTAAGAATTTCTAAAGCAGCTAAATTCCACAATGCGTGCATAACCATGAACCATATAAAACCAAATAATAATATCGCCAACCACGCCTTGTGCCCCGGTCGTTTTAAATCTAACGAGCCACTTTTTAGTGTAATTATTAAACCGCTACCAAACAATAATCCGCCAACTCCATATAAATATATATAAGGCAACCAAGCATGTGAAAAAGGCATCTTAATCTCCTATAAGTTTTATCTTTTTAAAATGTGGCTTTAACTCGTCATAAGTTTCAAGTAAACCTTCCACCATTACTTTTGTATGACCAATGACCGGCATGAAATTCGTATCACCTAACCATCTTGGCACAACATGAAAATGAATATGATCTTTTATCCCGGTTCCACCGATAGCTCCAATGTTAGCTCCAAAATTAAATCCTTCGGCATTCATTGTCATTTTAATTGTTCTCATAGACTCATTAGCAAGATACATCATTTCGTTTGAGATTCGTGATGACAATTCTAATGTTGTATCTACATGTTCATACGGTGCAATTAATAAATGGGCATTGTTGTAGGGATATAAATTCATTAATACAAATGCATCATTGCCTCTAAATAATACAAGATTATCACGGTCTTTTTTACTGTCACTTTTTTGACAGAAAATGCAACCCTCTTCTTTGGGCTGGCGAATGTATTCCATTCGCCAGGGCGACCAAAGCCTGTTCATGTTTGATGTTTTATGGTTAAGGGTTGATGTAAAAGGATGTAAATCATTAATTTTTTGGAATTTTTCGGTAACAATGAAATAAATTTCAAACAACTTACTCCAAAATAAAAAGTTCTATCTAACAATTGTTGAGTTTCAATTTTCATTGCGCATTGCAAAATATATTTATAACACAAACCATCATCCGTTAACCATCAAACCTTAATCTTCTTCTTTAGATTTTCGATATTCAGCAATTACTTTCTTTTCATGATCCCCGGGCATCCTTTCATAATGGCTGAATTCCTCTGCGTGTAATCCACGTCCACCTGTTAATGAACGTATAGTTGTAGAATAATTATGCAGTTCACCCTGAGGAATTTGAGCCTTAATAATTTGAAAACCGCCATCAGAATCCATACCCATTATTTTACCGCGACGTCCAGAAATATCACCCATAACATCACCCATAAATTCTTCAGGAACTTTTACTTCTACATTAGTAATTGGCTCAAGTAAGCATGGCTTTGCGTTTGCAAATGCTTCTCGGAATGCCCATTTACCGGCTGTCTGGAAAGCAATGTCTTTTGAATCAACCGGATGTTGTTTACCGTCGTAGAAATCAACTTTTACATCAACAACATGGTAGCCGGCAATTACTCCTTCCAAACACACTGCCTGTACACCTTTTTCAACTGACGGTACAAAAACACGATCTACATTCTGTCCCTTTAATGTATCAATAAATTCAATACCTTCACCCCGTTTCTTAGATTCGACGCGCATCCATACTTCAGCAAACTGTCCGGACCCACCAGATTGTTTCTTGTGCCGGTATTTAGATTCACCTTTGCTAATTATCGTTTCGCGATAAGGAATTTTAGGTTCAATCATATCAATTTCTACACTAAAACGCTCTTTCAAACGATCCACTGCTGCTTTAAGATGTAATTCGCCTTGACCGGATATGATTGTCTGGCGAATTTCAGGATCTACTCGGTAGACAAATGTAGGATCCTCTTCATGGAGAGAAGCTAATCCCATTGATATTTTTTCCTCATCTCCTTTTGCTTTAAGAATAATTGCTGCATGGATATTTGGATTTGGGTAATCAGTCTTAGGTAATAAAACCTTAAATTTTGAACTGCAAAGAGTATCGCCAGTATGAGTGTTTTTCAACTTTACAACTGCTCCCATATCTCCGGCATTGATATGTTGCACGTTGGTACGAATTTTTCCGTTCAATACAAAAAGCTGACCCATGCGCTCACTTGATTCTTGAGTTGTATTATAAAGATCTAGTCCCGTTGAAACGATACCAGAATAGACTCTAAAAAATGAAAGATCTCCAACATGAGCTTCACTTATTGTCTTAAAAATTTGGGCGACCGGTTCAGGATTGTCGAGCTTAACTTTTATGTCATCCTTTTTATTGATATCTTTTGCCATTACACTCGCCCTATCTACCGGTGAGGATCCATATTTACTTACAAAATCTAATAATCGGTTAATACCGATGTTATTTGTTGCTGATGTACAAAATACAGGAATAAATGATTGATTCTGAAATGCAGTATGAATCCCTTGTCTCATTTCATCTTCGGATAGACTTCCCTGCTCAAAGAATTTTTCTAATAATGTATCATCAGCTTCAGCTATATATTCTATAAATTCTTCATGTAGCTGTTTCACTCGGTCATTCCAATCACCTTCAGCTTTGGCTTCAGTATAGCTGCCGCTGCCATCCGTTTTGTAGTTAATAATTTCTTTTCTAACCACATCGGCAATCTGATTAAAACCTGGACCTGCATTGACTGGCATTTGTAGTGGAAAAACATTATTGCCAAATCGTTCACGCGCCTTCTGTAAAATTTTATCAAATTTTGTATGCTCTCTATCCATACCATTGATAACTATCATTTTTGGAATACCAATTTGGGTGGCATTTGCCCACATTTGCTCAGTACCAACCTCAATTCCTTGAGCAGCGTGAACAACAACCATTGCCATATCAACAACCGCTAATGCACCGAGTGCCTCACCTACAAAATCGAGATATCCCGGAGTATCAATAAAATTTATTTTCTTTTCATTCCATTCAATGTGCAATGCTGTGGCATGCATGGATATTTGACGGCTCTGTTCATCCAAATGGTAATCGGAAACCGTTGATCCATTTTCAATCGAACCAATTCGATTTACAATTCCACCATTGGCTAACATAGCCTCTGATAAAATGGTCTTACCGCATGCTCCATGCCCAACTACAGCTAAATTTCTAATGTCACCCGATTTGTACTCTTTCATTTTTTTCCCTTTGCTAAATAAGATGTTAGTAATTATATCTTAATATTTAATTCTTCTTCAATATACGAACGTACTGCCGGAATTAAATAATGATCTGATAAACCATTTTTTGCCAATCCTTCAGCTATTGTCTTTGATTGATATTCAATCGGTTTTATTTTATTGATTACAATCACTTTATCCTCATGAACACGACAACCTCCACCGTTAAAATCTCCCTTCCCTTTAACAATGCGAAACCCCATCCGCTCGGCTAATTCCATTAAATATTCAAATATTTTATTTGTATTCAAAAAGTTATAACAATTCTTTACGTTTAAGTTTATTAATATAGGCAACCAAATCTTTAACGTCTTCTACGCGATCCTTAGGAATAACTAACGTAGCATCATCTGTGTTTACGACAACAATATTATCCAAGCCGACAACCGCAGTAAGCCTATTATCGGATTGAATAAAATTATTTTTTCCGTTCAATACGATACCATCACCTTTGATTGCATTACCTTCACTATTTTTATGCGTATGATCATAAACTGTGTTCCATGAACCTAAATCGCTCCAATCAAATTTCGCTTTGATTAAATAGACATCTTTAGCTTTTTCCATGAGACCATAATCAATTGATTCAGGTTTAATTCCTTTCCATACTTCTTTAAAATCTTTCCCATCGCTAATCAATTTATTGATTAGCTCAAGCTTGAGAAATAAATCAGGCATATGTTTCTGCAAATTTTTAAAAAATGTATCTACATCCCAAATAAACATGCCTGAGTTCCACAAAAATTCACCACTTATTATAAATTTTTCTGCTAAGGATAAATGCGGTTTTTCTGCAAATACTTTTACATTATAAGCATCCAAATGATCAACATCGCTATCGGGATCATATTGAATGTAACCATATCCGGTAGATGGAAAAGTCGGTTTTAAACCGATTGTAACCAATGCTTTTTTCGTACGTGCAATGCGTTTAGCGGAAGTGACAGCTTTAGCAAACTGCGCGTGACCAATAATTAGGTGATCCGCAGGAAAAATGCCCATTACAGCATTCTTCTCCAGTTTTGCGATTTTAAGTGCCGATAACCCGATACATGGAGCAGTGTTTTTGCCACTCGGTTCAATTATGACATTTTCAGGTTTAACTCCGGTAATTTCTTCCTTAATCACATCTGCAAGATCTTGTCTAGTTACAATAAAAATGTCCTGAACAGTATTGATTTTTTTTAGGCGATCCACAGTCATTTGTAACATGCTGGTGTCACCCACAATTTTAAGTAATTGCTTTGGACGATTGTGTCTGCTATATGGCCAAAACCGTGTACCGCTGCCGCCTGCCATTATTACGCAATACATTATTTGATATCCGGTAATTTTATTGGAGCAATTTCTGTTTCCCAATTTGCCCGCACTTCAAACGTATCCGGGTAAAAATAAAACCACTCACATGGTGTAATTGGATATGCATTTCCAAAACTGTATTTCATGTCATTATCACTATCTTTAAAAAAATAAAGTGAATAATTACCTTCTGGTATTGTTTTAAACTCAAATTCAGACTCAGAATTTACTATAGTCATTTGTGACAACGATGGATTTTTCGCAGAAAACAGTTCAACTGCTAAATTTGATGGTGATAGTTCACTTATTTTACCGGTAACTGTACCATACCCAGTACTTTTGGTTGTCTGTAAATTGATTGTAGTTATAGAATCCTTAAGCCCTCTGCAGTCTTCTACAATAATACCTTCACGATTGATTTTCAACTGGTATTTTTCGTTTTCTTCCCATTTTAGTACTGGGATCAATTGCAATTGTATCGGATTTATTTGTTTAATATTGGCATTAATTGGTATAGAATCATTTTTAAATAATTTTGGTGTGAGTAATGAATCTTCAGATAATTGAACAGGTTTAGAAAATATAATATCTAATTCTTCCTCTGTTAAGTTATTAGGAAAAATTTGGAAATTTGGTGCAGGTTTTAGAATTTGCAAATAACTTGTATCTGCTTCTTGAGGAATTTGAATTACAATTTCTGTTGAATCTAAAAGTAATTCATTTTTTAAATTTAATGATACAATATTTACTTTTAATGAATTCTGTACTAATGAATCACTAACCTGTACAATTAAGTTTTTCTGATCTATTGGATCTAAATAATATTGAAGTAAATCAATATTTCGCTCATCTTCCGATTTCAATTGTAAATCTACTGTTATACTTTCTGGTAACTCATTATTGAAAAATAATTTTCCCCAAGTAAATGCCGACCATTCTCCACGTATTAATTTTAGCTTTTGCGGTTCTTTCCATAATCGCATATTGATATTTGATAGTGTATCATTTTCTGAAAGATTTAATTTTTCTTGCCAATTTAAACCATACCCTTTGTGATCGGTATTAAGCGGTAAACCTGCACCGGATTTCTCAATTGCTAATACTTGATAATTGCCGGGTGCCAGATGACTAAATGAATAAAGTCCATCTTCATTAACATCAGTAATATAATCCGGTTGAGTTGCAAATAATGAATCAGGCGTTGAGCCATTAATTTTCCATAGATGAACTGACATCTGTCCTGAGCCATATATTTTTCCATAAATTTCCCCGCCGCTTACTTTATCCCCGGTACTATATGCTAATTGTATTGTCTTGGCTAAAGATACTCCATGCTCATCTTTTATATTACGATTCAAATAAATGATATATGTTTTTTCCATATCTAACGAATCGGGTAGGGTAAGTATTATCTCATCACCTTTAAATTTCCATGCCAATGGTTTAGACAGTCGCGGATATACCTGGATATTATTCTTAAAACTGTTTTCATCCATATATTCAGAAAACTTCAACACAATTTTATTTGATGTTAAATTGGCAGTTCCACTTAGTGGAATTACTGCAATAATTGTTGGAGGAGTTTCATCTACAGATCCTCCTGGTGGCGGTTTTATGGATGCACAAGAGTATAATAAAATAACGATTATTGAATATTTAATAATTGTAATATAAAACTTCACTACAATAATACTCTGATTAAAAATCAACTAAATCCTTTAAGGTTAAAAATTTCATATCATTTTGCTGTGCAAAGCTACAAATGTTATGAAGAGTGTTATAAGATGTAACATATTTAGATCTGTCATATTCTTTAACAGTACCTTTTATCATTATATAATCCTAGTTAATTGATATTGATAATTTACCCACAACTCGACCTGTTTCGCTGTGAATATGAGCTTCTTTAATATCTTTTAGCTTATAAGCTGTGTCAATAACTGTTCTCAATTTATCAGATTTAATCAATTCACTTAGAAAGCGCAGATCTTCGGGAAATGATTTTACACTGATCATCTTTCCTTTTTTAGAATTGAATATATTAAAAAACAATTTTAATAATATGCTAACAGATGGTAACGTAGTTACATATCTTCCACTTTTATTGAGATGCTTTTTTACTTTCCAAAAAGATTGATTTGCGACAGCATCGAAAAATATATCATAAGTGATATTTTTACTGAAAATATTTTCATTTGTGTAATCGATAACTTTATCCGTACCCAATATTTTTGCAAGTTCGATATTTTTAGTACTGCAAACGCCGGATACATTAGCACCCATCGCCTTAGCGATTTGTACTGCAAAATGACCTACTCCACCCGAACATCCATTTACTAGTATTTTATCTCCAACTTTTAATTTACCCAATCTCTTTAAGGATTGATATGCAGTAAGTGCCGCCAACGGGATAGTAGCTGCCTCCTCGAAACTAATATTTTTTGGCTTCAATGAAATCTGATGCGGTTTAGCCATTGCGTATTCAGCGTATCCACCACCTTTTGCTGCACTAATTAATCCATATATTTCATCACCAACTTTAAACTCCTCCACATCCTTCCCTGCTTCCTTAACAATGCCTGAGATATCACCGCCCAAGATCTTTGGTAGTTTTTGCCTCGGCAAAAACCGCAGCATACCTTTTCTTAATTTCCAATCAACAGGATTTACCGATGTGGCAAAAACTTTGATTAGTACTTCATCATCGTCAATAACAGGCTTTGGTAAGTCACCATATATTAAAACATCAGGTCTACCATATTTTTCTATAAATACAGCCTTCATATTTAATCCATTATTAATTGTGTTGAAACTAAGTATACGTAGAAAATCATCAAATATAAAGTAGCGAGAATAATTAAATGGAATTGATTCATTTTATTATTAGGGCATCTATCAATATATTAGTTTATTATTATGTGTTTTATATATATTTCAGTATATTATAATGTTATTTAAACTAATTACAGTATAAAGAAATGAATCTTGATAAAATTGACAAAAAAATATTAGGAACATTGCAAGCGGATGGTAGAATAAAAAATTCCGATCTTGCAAAACTAATTAATATCTCACCACCACCAACCGCCGAGCGCGTAAAAAAACTTGAAAAAAATGGTTATGTAAAAAAATATGTGGCACTGGTTGACCCTATAAAAGTTGGAATAACCTGCTTTACTTACGTGGAGGTTACACTTGCACGTCACGGCAAAGACGCCATAGAACGTTTTATGAGTTCCATAGTAAAACTTAATGAAGTCATGGAATGTCACCATATTACGGGTGGCGCAGATTTTCTATTAAAAATTGCCACAAGAGATATTCCAACTTATGAACAATTTATAATTCAAACACTGACTGCTTTACCTGATGTTCAACATTTAAAAACTCTTGTTGTGTTATCAACTCTAAAACAAGAAACAAAAATTTCAATTGGAGATTAAGCTATGCTAAATTTTAGAAAAAAATTAAAAGGAAAAGATATTAATTATTGGATCAAAGAAGGACAAAAGATGGTGGCTGAACATCAAATCCGTGTTGACCGCACTAAGAATTGGAAATTTGACACAATCGCAACTCATGGCGTGTACGACCTTAGCGAAGCGTTAAATAATAATAGCGGTTCAATTATGGAACCAATTTATATGAGTCCTGCTCAAGCCTACCATGATAGTGGAGAGATGGAAGCCGGACTTTCTTATCAAATGCCCAATTGGTGCTATACACGAATTGCAAATCCTTCTAATTTCTATCTTGAGGCAACTACTGCCATGTTAGAAAGTTATGGTACGGGGTTAGAAGCGTCTTCACTTGCCACTGCAAGCGGTATGAGTGCTATTCGTACCGCAACAGACCCATTTCTAGTAAAAAACGATTCACTTCCACCACCAAATTTTGTCGCTTCAGCGAAGGTTTACGGTGGGGCATTCCAGCAATTTTGGGTGCGCCGCTGGCAAGAACAGGGTGTGGAAGTCCGTTGGGTTAAAAATCCGACTAATATAAATGAATGGGCAGAGCAAATAGACGCAGGGACACGGTTCGTTTATGGAGAATTTCCATCTAATCCATCAGTTGATATATTTGATATTCAAACAGTTGGAGATTTAGCACATGAAAATAATATTCCGTTAATCGTAGATGCAACCTGCGCCTCTCCTGCGCTGACACGTCCCTTAGAATTTGGAGCTGATATAGTTGTGCAATCGGCTTCAAAAGTTATCGCTTCGAGCGGAATGACAATATTAGGATTGTTAACATCTAAGAAAAATATAACTAGTAAGATTGGTTCTGATGAAATGAAAGCTGATTTTGCCACTTGGGCAAAATTATGGCCATATCGTGATAACGGTCCGGCAATTAATCCCATGGCTTGTATTCTAGCATTAAATGATATGCGCAGCTTACGAATGAAAATTGCTCAGATGAGCCGCAGTACACAAACAATTGCAGAGTATCTTGAAAAGCATCCTTTAGTTGATACAGTACATTACCCGGGGCTACAAAGCTATTCCTCACATGATTTAGCAAAAAAATATATGAAACTGGTCGATAGCGATGAAAATCTTTACGGATATATGCTATCGGTCGAAATAAAAGAGAGGAAAGAGGGTTCAACCGAAAATACACGAAAATTTTATGACGGATTGGATATGATTTGGCGTGCCACTGATTTAGGTCGTGTTAAAACAGTTGCAACATTGAATGCCATTTCTACTCATCAACAACAAGGAGAAGAGGGTCGTGCATTAGCAAGTATTAAACCGAATGCTGTTAGAATTTCGATCGGCATTGAAAACCCTGATGATATAATTTCTGATATCGAAAAAGGCTTTGCAAACATCAAATAGCATTAAGGATTAGATATGAAAACTAAAATTGCTTTAATCGGATTTGGAACAGTTGGTCAGGGATTGTGTGAGATTTTACTTTCAAAAGAGGATTATCTCAAGTCAAAATATGGTTTTGAAGCAAGTATTGTCGCCATTAGCGATGTTTTAAAAGGCGCTGTCTATTGTGAGAATGGATTGGATATTCAGCAATGCTTAAATTTAGCAAAATCCAACAAAAGTCTTGAAAAATATATATATGAAGGGAGTAATTGTGATTGTGAAAAGGGTTGGGATTCAATCCGCACAATTAAGGAAACTAATGCCGATATAATTTGTGAATTAGCATATACAGATGTGAAGACAGGAGAACCGGCGATCACGCATTGTAAAACTGCCTTTGAAATTGGCAAGCATGTTGTTACTAGTAATAAAGGTCCTGCCGCACTCCAATATTCCATAATGCAAAAGCACGCAAAAAAAAATAATGTAAAATTTATGATCGAAGGAACAGTGATGTCCGGTACACCCGTTCTTAATTTGGTGAATGGACCACTTGCCGGATGTGAAATAACAGCGATCAAAGGGATTTTAAACGGAACTACAAATTACATGCTATCTGAAATGGAAAATGGAATGACTTATACTGCAGTATTAAAAAAAGCTCAGGAATTAGGTTATGCCGAAGCTGATCCCACCGGAGATGTTGAGGGGTTTGATGCAATGGCAAAAGTCATTATTTTGTCTAATGTTGTAATGAATGCTGGAATTAGCGCCGACGAAGTTGACAGACAGGGTATCACAAATATAACTCCTGAAATGATTTCAGATGCCAAAAAAGAAAATTCTCGATGGAAATTGATAGGATCGATTAAGAAAGTAAAGGAAGGTATTAAGGCTTCAGTTAAACCAGAAAAACTTCCGCTTACACATCCACTTGCGAATATCATGGGCGTAACGAATGCCTTAACTCTCACTACAGATTTACTTGGTGATGTAACAATCATCGGGGCAGGGGCAGGGAAAATAGAAACCGGATATTCTATTTTAACAGATATATTAGAAATTCATCGAAAACAATAAATAAAAAAACTCACCATGAAAAACATTAGATCAAAAAAACGAGACACACAAGTCGCACATGCCGGTACAAATCCGGATAAAACATATGGTGCAGTAGCACCGCCAATTTATCAAACATCTACTTTTAAATTTACTTCAGCTGAACAGGGCGCAAAAAGATTTTCGGGTGAAGAACCCGGATATATTTATACTCGACTTGGGAATCCAACAACAGCATCTTTACAGGAAGCAGTCGCCATTTTGGAGAAGGGTACTGATGCATTAGCTACTGCTTCGGGAATGGCTGCTATATCAACCATTTACATGACATTTTTAGATGCCGGTTCGCACATGATCGCTTCTGAAGCGATATATGGTCCTTCACGTGTTGTAATGGAAAAAGAATTCTCGCGGTTTGGTGTAGAATTTGATTTTGTTGATACATCAAAAATCGAAAATGTAAAAAATGCTATCAAACTAAATACAAAACTTATCTTTTTTGAAACACCGGCAAATCCTACCATTAAATTAACTGATATTAAAGCTTGCGCCGACATTGCCCATTCTAATGGAGCTGTTTTGGCAGTAGACAATACATTCATGAGCCCGATCTTACAAAATCCATTTGATTTTGGTGCAGATATTGTAATGCATAGCATGACGAAATATATTAACGGCCATACCGATGTGGTTGGGGGAATATTAGTATTTAATAATAAAGAACTATTAATGCGTACACGTAAAGTTTTATTGAATCTTGGTGGAACAATTGATCCGCATCAGGCTTGGTTGGTATTGCGCGGATTACGTACACTTTCATTGCGAGTTGAAAAAGCTCAAGAAAATGCTCAAATAATTGCCGAATTCCTTGAAAACCATCCAAAAGTTAAATGGGTACGGTATCCTGGACTGCTTTCACATCCACATCATGAATTAGCGAAAAAGCAAATGCATGGCTTTGGCTCAATGATTAGTTTCGAGGTTAAAGGAGGTGTAGAGGGCGGTAGAACTGTTATGAATAACGTTGAACTCGCGACATTGGCTGTATCGCTTGGCGGATACGAAACTCTAATTCAACATCCGGCATCCATGACACATTCAGCAATGAATAAGCAAGACAAAATTGATGCCGGTATAACCGATGGATTAGTTCGAATTTCGATCGGTTGCGAAGATGTGCAAGATATTCAAGAGGATTTAGATAACTGTTTAGCAAAAATTTAGCAGAGTAAATATATGAAAATATTAATCGGCGGTAAGTGGGTTGATAAGCAAAAGAAAATTGATGTTTTAAATCCTTATGACAATTCATTAGTTGATACAGTTCCGCATGGCACAGTTGATGATATTAATGAAGCAATTGAAATTGCTCAAAAGGGCTATGAAATAAACCGCAATCTGCCATCGCATAAAAGAATATCAATTCTTAAGAAAACAGCCGACATCATGCAATCTCGTTATGAAGAATTAGCTAAAATGATTGCAACTGAAGGTTCTAAAACAATAAAGGAAGCAAGAAAGGAAGTTGGAAGAGCAATCAATACTATTACAATTTCGGCAGAGGAAGCACGCAGGATAAATGGCGAAACAATTCCATTTGATAGCGCTGAGGGATCAGAAAACCGTGTTGGATATTATTATCGATTTCCGATTGGAATTATCGCCGCAATTACCCCCTTCAATGATCCATTAAATTTAGTTGCGCATAAATTGGGTCCGGCAATCGCGGGAGGTAATTCTATTGTGTGTAAACCGGCGACTGTTACGCCTTTATCTGCTTTGAAACTAGCAGAATGTTTTTTAGATGCAGGATTGCCCGGTGAAATTTTATCGGTTGTTACGGGTCATGGACATGAAATAGGTGATGCACTAGTATCCGATGAAAGAATACGAATGGTATCATTTACGGGTGGTGTTAAGGCAGGAAAACGAGTTGCGAAGCATGCCGGATTAAAAAAGATTGGAATGGAGCTTGGATCCAATTCTCCGGTAATCGTATTGGAAGATTGCGATTTAGGGAAATCAGTGGAATCATGCGTATCAGGAGCATTTTGGGCAGTCGGTCAAAATTGTATCGGTGTACAGCGTATCTATATTCAAGATTCAATCTATAATGATTTCAGAAATAAATTTGTCGAGCAAACTAAAGCCTATAAAGTCGGATACCAACTTTATGAAGATACCGATATGGGACCAATGATAACTGAAAAAGAAGCCATGCGGATAATCGATTGGGTCGAAGATGCAGTCAAAAAAGGTGCCAACCTCTTGACCGGTGGCACACGCAAAGGCTCACTAGTACAACCAACAGTTTTCGAAAAGATGCCCTCATCTGCAAAGTTGGATTGCCAAGAAGTGTTTGGGCCGGTAGTATCATTATATTCTATAAAAAATCTTGACGAAGCAATTGAAAAGAGCAATAGTGTGGATTATGGTTTGCATGGAGCCATTTTTACTAACAATCTTAACAATGCATTTCATGCTATTAAATATATGGATGTTGGAAGTGTGATCGTAAATGATTCAACTGATTACCGTGTCGATCTAATGCCTTTCGGTGGAGTAAAAAATAGTGGGTTAGGACGCGAAGGCATTAAATTTGCCTTACAGGAGATGACAGAACCAAAAGTTGTGTGTTTTAATTTGTAAATTTTACATAATCGACAAATGCAAGTGGGTTTTGCCGATAGGGAAATAGACAAAATGCTGTTTCTAGTAGTGCAAAGCACACCCATTTCATCTTAATTTTGACTTCATTATTATACAATAAATCTATAAGGATTGTCTAATGCCAAACAAAAAATCTTGGGCTGAACCATGGAAGATTAAAATGGTCGAACATCTTCGGATGACCACTAAAGAAGAAAGAATTGAAGCAATAAAAGAAGCCGGGTACAATACCTTTTTACTAAAGTCACGAGATGTATATATTGACTTATTGACCGATAGTGGTACTAACGCTATGAGCGACCGTCAATGGGCAGGAATGATGCTTGGTGATGAGGCTTATGCCGGCAGTCGAAATTTTTACCATCTTGAAAAAACCATTCAAGATTATTATTCATATAAATATCTAATTCCCACACATCAAGGTCGTGGTGCCGAGCACATCTTTTCCCAAATAATGATAAAAAAAGGGGATTATGTACCGGGTAACATGTACTTCACTACCACTCGCTTGCACCAGGAATTAGCCGGTGCAACATTTGTTGATATAATCATTGATGAAGCGCATGATACAGAAAGTCACCATCCTTTTAAGGGAAATGTTGATCTGAAAAAATTGCAAAAATTAATTGATGAAGTAGGAGCTGGCCGTATCCCTTATGTTAGTATGGCTACAACTGTAAACATGGCTGGTGGACAGCCAATATCAATGGCAAATCTTAAAGAATTACGTAAATTAACTAAAAAATATAATATTCCTATCGCGCACGATATGACTCGCGTTGCCGAAAATGCTTGGTTCATAAAAGAAAGGGAAGACGGCTATAAAAATAAATCAGTAAAGGAGATCATTTACGAAATATGTTCGCTTACCAATCATGCTACAATGAGTGCTAAGAAGGATCCCCTTGTAAATATAGGAGGATTTTTGGCAACCAACGACGAGGATGTATATCGCAAAGCGCAAAATATGGTTGTTATTTACGAAGGACTGCATACTTACGGAGGTATGGCGGGACGTGATATGGAAGCACTTGCAATCGGAATTGTGGAATCAGTTTCTGATGAACACATGCAATCACGCGTAGGACAAACACAATATCTCGGACAAAAATTGCTGGATTTCGGTATACCGATAATCGTACCGATTGGGAGCCACGGAGTTTTTCTAGATGCTAAAAAATTCCTCCCACATTTAGAACAAGATGCATTGCCAGCCCAAACTTTAGCAGCCGAAATATATATTGAAAGCGGTGTACGGACAATGGAACGCGGCGTTGTATCGGCCGGACGTAATAAAGAAACCGGCGAGAATTACTGTCCGAAATTGGAACTGGTAAGAGTTACACTACCACGACGTGTTTATACTCAATCCCATATGGATGTAACCGCTGAATCCATTGCTGCCGTTTATAAACGGCGTGATTCTATCAAAGGTCTTAGATTTACTTACGAACCGGAATACTTAAGGTTTTTCCAAGCAAGGTTTGAGCCTATTAAATAAATGAATTGTAGAGACGCTGCATGCAACGTCTCTACTGATATTTAATGAAAAATAATCCGATTTATAAAGCACAATGCTTCGGCAATGTGGAGCCAATCGAATATATGGTTCCCTATCCTAATTTGCGATCACTGGCAGTTGGGCAATGTATTAAATTCTCTGAAAATATATTGTACAAAGAACTCGGCATCACAAATGGTGATTTCTTAAGATCAATTAATAAAACTGCTAATTGGTTGTCTAATAAAGGAATAAAAAAGAGCGATAGAGTATTTGTAAAAAACATCCCCTCTCCACTGATGGAAATCTTGAGCTATGCCATATGGAGCGTAGGAGCAGTGTTAGTTATTGCTAATGAAGAAGAAACTGAAATAGCCATTAACAAAACAAAACCCAAATTGATTATTGATAATATAACTGGAAAAAATAAATCAGATATCGATAAACAATCTGAAAATTTTATCGAAACGAGTACTACTCTTTTGCTTGATGAAGCAGTAATATATTTTAATAACGGGAATGGAATTCGATTAAGTCATTATAATCTGTTAATTAATACATATGGAGTGCAAAGACATCTCAATATATTACATAAAGATGTGTTAAGTATTGATATTCCTTTTAACACTTCCGCGGGAATTGTTTTAAAAACTATATTGCCACTTTATTCAGGTACTTCCATATCAGATAAATCAGCTAACATTAATTTTAGCACTAAAAGTGATGCGGATTATCAAGTGAAATTTGAATGGAAGAATCTAAGTGATACCAAACCGCAAAGTTTATATATATTACCTGAAGCAACAGCTATATTATCATTTGGGAATACACCGAATCATATCGTTTCAATTATTGATGGAAAAGATAGCTTTTCAATCAATGGTCATTCTGTCATGATAGGCTACCTTGATGACAAGGAAAACAATAAAGTTTTTAAGTCCGGTAGCCTTGTCATGCAAAAGTAAATATATCTATTTGATATAATTATTTCTTTTTTATATACTATTCCAAGACCCATATCCAACTCAAATTCCACTTAAGTTATTGTTATTTTAATGTTTATCTAATTGTTCAAGAATTCTGGCATATAGATTGCATATATTATGATAAATCAATCTATAAAGGAGAACAAATGAAAACAAAGATATCAATATTGAGGGTAACAATAATAGTAGCAATCGTTGCTTTCCTATTTTTATTACCAACAATAGTATTTTCCCAAGACACAATTGAAGAAAAAGCGGAAGATTTTGGCGACCGCATGGATCAATGGGGCGAGAAAATGGACGATTGGGGCGAGGATCTTGAGGAAGCACTTGAAAATGGAGATATCAAACCTCCGCCACCATTGCCATTTGGAGATAACTACGATAATGATTACAACGCAAGTCCAAAGCTAGGTGCATATATAGATGATATGGATTTTGAAGATGCATATAAAAAACATTATCCATATTGTTATGGTGTTTATGTATCAGATGTTATCGATGGAAGTAACTCCGACAATGCAGGAATCCATGGCGGAGATATAATCATGGAATTTAATGGCGAAAAAGTCCGTTTCGAAGATCATTTACTGCAATTAAGAGATAGCAAAAATGTTGGTGATATCGTCACGATTAAGGTATTTCGCAATGAAGAGGAATTTGAGACTCAACTCACTTTCGCTGCACCTAAAACAAAAGAATCTAAAGAAGTAAAACATTTTCCTGGTATGGAAAAAGAGAGAAAATTGCATCCCGGATTCGGTGGTGGCGGACCTGAAGTAATTCTATTAGAGGCTGATTTTGATGGTATCAATAAAATACTACAAGCCAATGGCTTTGATGATTTAACCGGCACTTATATGCCATTATTCGGTGGTTATGGCATGGGTAATGTTGGAAACGGTTGGTTCATTGGCGGCGGTGGTTATGGCTACGAAAAGATTCAAAAGAAGTCTGTAGATGGAGGTACTCGTCGGTACGAATATCATGTAGGATTTGGTGGAGTTACGGTTAATAAAAAAGTTGCAATTATGAATAATGTAATTGTTGATCTAGGTCTATTAATCGGTGGTGGAGAAGCATCTTTAGAGCTACGCCAAACCGATGGCGACTACACCTGGAATGTTGATTTTGATGATGATCCAAATTATTATTCATTAAAATATAAAAAAGGGTTCATGGCATATCGTCCCTCAGCCGGTGTGCTAGTAAGAGTATTACCTTGGATGGGGATTCATGGCTCAGTTGGTTATCTTGGATCATACTCATTCAACGATGATTGGAAAGATGATTATTTTCATTATACAGTAGGTGGAGATTCACCAAAAGTATTAGATGGACTTTCCTACTCCCTGGGCGTTTGGTTCGGACACTAATCAATCCTCCTAGAATGGTTAAAGTGGTCGGTTGTGACAACCGACCACTTTTTTTTTGTCTAAGATGATAGTACAATTAACTCAATTATTATTTAATTTATATTATGGAAACAGGAATTTTTGCCGCATTTTCAAAAAAAGTAATAAGCACAATTATTGCTGTAGGATCAATGTTCTATTCAACTATAGATGGAGTAACGCCCACAATGAATGCTCCTGAGATCCAATATAAAAACAATTATATTTATATTTCTACAACTATAGAAAATTGTTATACTGAAGATCTTAATCAAATTTTCTATTCAGGCAACATGATCCCAATGTATTTCTCGGTAGATTTATATCGAGATGGCCAAAAAGATCCAGATTCAACATATATCTTTTATCATGCACTTCAATATTCACCGATAGGTGATGATTTTACAATATTTTACTCTGAAAGGAATGAAACCATATCTTCACTTAACTTAGACCAAGCTAAAAATATTTTCCCACGTATCATAAACTATCCCACTACATCTTCTGGCAATATTGATGATAATGTTAATTATTATATAACCGTAACTGCTTGGTTAGATAAGATTAGACTAGAAGGGATGGAAGATGAATTAAATCTTTTATATTATTGGAATAGCATTAAACCAAATAGTAAAACTGCCCAATTCTCAAAATCTGATTTCCAAATATGAGATTTCGTCTTCCATCTTTCCGTACGCAAATAATTCTTTTAGTAGTCTTACTGATTGTAACATCAGTATTGTTTTTTCGCGAATTCTTTATAAATAGTTTTCAATCTTTCTCCGATACTTCAGAAACATTAAGCACAAATGAAAAATCTCGTAAACTTTTTGATGATTACAATTTTCAAATAGATGAAAACAATCGTGATCAATTTCGGAGAGATATTGAAGAAATAATGTCTACGGAAAATCAGAAAGCAATTGCACGGCGCGTATTTATCGATGAAATAGAGCTCTATTCAAAGTTTATCTTTTTTTTCTTAACAGTGATTGTAATTATTCTCTTTTTAGTTAGTTTCTACTTTATAACGCGTCCACTCAAACGATTGCAAGGTGCAACTTTACAACTAGCTAAGGGAGATTTAGCAGTAACAGTTAAAGAAAGTAGATTCTCACCTTTAAACGATTTAATTGTATCTTTTAATAACATGTCACATGAACTACTTTCGAATAGGAAAAAATTAATTCAAGCAGAAAAAGACGCCGCTTGGCGAGATATGGCACGGATATTAGCACACGAAATAAAAAACCCCCTTACACCAATTAGATTATCACTTGAGCGCTTAGAGATGAAATATACTACAAAGTCCAAAGACTTAGATGCTGTTTTTTCGAATGTTACAAAAGTAATACACGAAGAAATTGACAACCTGCAAACATTCGCAAGTGAATTCTCGAAATTTGCAAGATTACCTGAAGCCGACCCAAAACATTACGATCTAAACAAGCAGATATCAGAAATTTGTTCACCGTATCAGACTGAGGTAATGGTACAATTAAAGTTAGATGGAAAACTACCCTTATTATTTGCAGATAAAATCCAAGTAAAGCAAGTGCTGGAAAACTTAATTCAGAATAGCCTAAATGCTGCCCGAGATGATTTTATCCTTACAATAAATACGGATTTTACTGATTCAAATATCAAGATTACGATACAAGATAATGGCCATGGTATAAATGAACAAGATATAAACGAGATCTTTAACCCGTATTTTACAAAAAGTCAAGGTGGTACAGGACTTGGTCTTGCAATCGTAAAACGAATTATTGAAAATCATGGTGGTAGTATTAATGTAAACAGTCAAATTGATGTTGGAACAACATTTAATTTATCATTCCCTATAGTCCACAATCAGGAGCAGATATCATGAAAATTTTAATTGTTGATGATGAAATTAATATTCGAATGACCTTAAAAGATATTTTGGAAGATGAAGGATATGAAACTTGTGTAGCCGGAACAGGTGAAAAGGCAATCAAAATTGCATCAAAGGAAAGTATTGACATGATGATCCTTGACGTAAAGCTCCCCGGCATTGATGGAATTGAAACATTTACAAAAATCCACAAAGATAAACCGGGACTAGATGTGCTCATGATTTCCGGACACAGTGATATTTCAACAGCAGTTTCCGCTGTAAAAATAGGTGCTTATGATTTTCTTGAAAAACCACTGTCAATGATAAAAATCTTGACTGCAGTCCGAAATATTAAAGAAAAATTATCATTAAAAAATAAAGTCGTTCAGGAAGAAAATGCACAGTATGAAAAAAATAAATTGATTGGTGAGTCACCACAGATCAAAAATGTTTTATCATTAATTGAAAAAGTCGCTCCGACTGGTTCAAAAGTTTTGATTAGAGGCGAAAGCGGCACTGGAAAAGAACTCGTTGCGTATGCGATTCATCACAATAGCTCACGTAATCGGAAAATGTTTATAAAATTTAATTCCGCAGCGATTCCTTCTTCACTTGTAGAAAGTGAACTCTTTGGTCATGAAAAAGGTGCCTTTACCGGAGCTGACTCACAAAAACTAGGAAAATTGGAGCAAGCCAATCATGGAACGCTTTTCCTTGATGAAATCGGTGATATGGATTTATCCGTACAGGCAAAGATCCTGCGAGTTATACAGGAAGGAACATTCGAAAGAGTGGGTGGCAATCAAACAATCAATATTGATGTGCGATTAATTGCAGCTACCCATAAAAATTTGGAAGAAATGACGCAGAAAGGTACTTTTCGTGATGACTTATTTTACAGACTTAACGTAGTACCGATATCAATTCCTCCTTTACGTGAACGGGTAGGTGATATTGAAATTTTAACTGAATATTTCCTTGAATATTATTCGCGAGAATTTAAAACACAGAAAAAAACAATATTACCTTCGGCATTGGAAAATTTAGCGCACTATTCCTTACCCGGTAATATTCGAGAGCTAAAAAATATTATTGAACGACTTTGTATTCTTGTAACAAAAGATTTTATCACCAAAGATGATATTGCACCACATCTCCTACTAAAGAAATCATCTTCGGAACTTGATATAACTAAAATTGAAGGTAAAACCTTTAAAGATGTAAAAACTAATTTTGAAAGGCAGTTCTTTCAACAGCAATTGAAAGAAAATCATTGGAATATTAGTTTAATAGCTAAAAAACTCGGTATGCAACAACCCAATCTTTCTCGAAAAATCAAAGAATTAGGGCTAACTAAATAAAGATGTTAGTTTAATCCTTCAATATCTTTTAATACATCCTCAGCATGGGTTTTGGTCTTTACTTTTTCATATGCTTTCAAGATAATTCCTTTTTCGTCAATTAAATATGAAATTCTTTTAATTCCTTCATACTCGCGACCATATAATTTCTTCTTGCCCCATGCATGATAAGTTTTTAGAACGCTTTTTTCTTCATCACACAATAGTGGATATTGAAATTCTTGTTTTTCAGCGAACTTTTTTTGTTTGGCGGGTGAATCCGCGCTCATGCCGATTATTGTATAATTGTTCTCTTTAAATTTTTTGAATTCATCACGGAATCCTTTACCTTCAACAGTTCAACCCGGTGTATTGGCTTTTGGGAAAAACCATAATATTACTTTTTTTCCAATAAAATCCTTCAAAGAAACCAAATTTTCATCAATATCGGGTAGTGTAAAATCAGGTGCTTTTTTTCCAATTTCTAACATAATCCCTCCCATTTATAATTTTATTTCAGACCATTTAGTACGGTCATCTCCATTCATAATTTCATCATGTACAGTTCGTAATCCCTCTTTTTGTCCTTTCCAAGTGAGTAAAACTAAGGCTTCTTCAAATGATACCCATTTATACTCCGAATGTTCTTCCGATAACTGTACTTCAGAATTTTCAACTTCGATACCGAAGATTGGAACCATTTGTATGCGGTCTTTTCTCGCATCGTAAAAACTAGCGATGTGATCTGCCGCAAACATTTTTACAGGGTTTTTGCCGGTTTCTTCTTTTAACTCCCTAATTACTGTTTGTCCCGCAGTTTCACCTTTTTCAATTTTCCCGGCAACTCCCTGCCATAGATGTTCATAGTATTTACCCGTACTGCGTTTTAACATAAGATATACTGGACCCGCTTTGGTATTCCGATAAATATATGAATCTACTTGTTTTACTTTAATTTTTGGCATTACTAGTCCTTATTAAGATTGTTTAAATAGTCTTTAGACCAATTTTGAAAATCCCCTTTTTGTATATGCTCTTGCATCAATTCCATTAAATTTAAATAATAGTGTAGATTATGCATTGTTGCTAAGCGCAATCCTAATACTTCGTTGATATTAAAGAGGTGACGTAAATATGCACGAGTAAAAATACTACAAGTTTCACAAGTACAATTTTCTTCAATTGGATTAAAATCAAACTTATATTTTTCATTTCGAATATTAATTTTACCGAGATTTGTGAAGAACTGGCCGTTTCTAGCATTACGTGTTGGCATTACACAATCGAACATATCCACTCCGCGACTAACGGCTTGAATTAAATCCGATGGAGTTCCAACTCCCATTAGATATCGTGGCTGATCTTTTGGTAATAGTTCATCCATCAATTCAATTACTTCAAACATCGCAGGTTTTTCTTCGCCTACCGCCAAACCCCCTATTGCCATTCCGCATTGTGCATAAGGAATCATATCCTCAGCGCTTTGCTTTCTAAGTTCAGACAATACTCCACCCTGAACTATCGGGAACATTGTCTGCTCCCAATTATAAACAGGTTGATTTTCCTTCAAATATCGTTTACATTTGTCAATCCATATTTTAGTTCGATTAACAGCACTTTTTATGGTAGTTAGATCGGTATCACTTGGTGGGCATTGATCGAAAGCCATTATGATGTCGGCACCTAAGTTCTGTTGTAACTCCATAGATTTTTCGGGTGTCAGAAAATGTCTACTACCATCTAAATGAGATTGAAATTCAACGCCTTCATTGCTGATTTTATTTAACCGCGCTAAGGAAAATACCTGAAAACCTCCGCTATCAGTTAAAATCGGTAAATCCCATCCCATAAATTTATGCAATCCACCGGCGGAATTTATTAACTCCGTTCCCGGTCTTAAATATAAATGATATGTATTCCCAAGAATGATTTGTGCATTTACTGTTTTTAACTCAGATGGTGTAACTGTTTTCACTGCACCATGCGTTCCAACCGGCATAAAAATAGGAGTTTGAATTTCTCCGTGATCAGTTTTGATAATTCCGGTACGTGCAGAACTATTTACATCCGTTTTTAATACATTAAATTTCATCAATACTATGGAAATATTATTTCAAAAGCATTTTTAACTGAATCAACTTGATAATATTTCATATTTTCGGGTGGCTGACTCGCTTTTTTAAAACCAAATTTCGGTACAATCGCTGACTTAAATCCTAAAGTTTGTGATTCAATAAGCCTTTTTTCCAATTGACTTACAGACCTTACCTCACCGGCTAAACCAACTTCACCAATTAATATCATATTTTGAGGAATTGGTTTATCCAAAGCACTTGATGCAATCGCTCCAATTACCGCTAAATCAGCCGCCGGATCATCAACGCGCAAACCTCCCACTAGATTAACAAAAGTATCTCTTGTACCCATTGGTAGTTTTAAACGTTTCTCCAATACCGCTAAAAGCATCGACAATCGACGTAAATCAAATCCATTTACATTGCGTTGCGGAGTACCAAAATTAGCGTTTGATACTAAGGCTTGCACTTCTACCAAAATAGGACGCGTCCCCTCTAGAGATGGGAATATGGCTGATCCTGCTACATTTACTGACCGTTCTGCTAAAAATAACTCGGAAGGATTTTCTACTTCAATAAGTCCTTTCGATTGCATTTGGAATATGCCTACTTCATTAGTTGCGCCAAACCGATTCTTTACTGCGCGTAAAATACGATGATCATATCTGTCATCTCCTTCAAGATATAACACAGTATCAACCATGTGTTCCAATATTCGTGGACCGGCTATGATTCCTTCCTTTGTTACGTGACCGATTAAAATTATTGTTACTCCACGCTCTTTACAAATCTGTAATAATTGTTGTCCTGATTCTCTAATCTGACTCACTGAACCGGGAAGAGAATCGATGGAATCACTATAAACTGTTTGTATCGAATCAATTACTACAACTTCCGGTTTGAGTAAAATTATTTGTTCTAAAATATTATCTACATGGTTTTCACCGGATAACTGCATTTCACTAGAAGATATTCGTAAACGTTTGGCTCGCATAGCAATTTGATCTTCGCTCTCTTCGGCAGAAATATATAAGGTTGGCTTTTCTAACTTACCAATTATCTGAAGAGCTAATGTTGATTTTCCAATCCCAGGATTGCCCCCCAATAATATCAATGATCCCGGTAAGATGCCACCACCCAACACTCTATCAACTT
>PVMK01116650.1_pt1 | contig 26085 bp, 25 predicted proteins | sample 1853481 | NCBI WGS metagenome assembly PVMK01 (sample SAMN08533507, study PRJNA380276) | Marine sediment metagenome, whole genome shotgun sequencing project.
ATGTATCTTGCCGATGCCTACATCGATGATGATGCATTTAATTCATTTTTCGGTTCCAGCGTCCTGGAAATGGCTAAATTTTTTATGGATGTTTATATCCGTTTTTTTGATAATGACGACTATTTTACCATGATAAAATCTAATGGAATAGAAGCCATATCTATAGAGGATAGAAAATGGTCTCATTATATCACAGGAGCGGCAGCGCTGATAAACAAATACCCCGATATCTATGATAAAGCCAGAAAACAAGTCAATCAAAGAACCAAAAATTTTATTGAGGCTCACGATTTAGAGACCTATATTTCCGCAAATAGAAGAGAATGGGTAGATATCCATTCTCTTCTGGCTGGCAAACCCATGAAATCAGAAGATTGCCTGCCCTATGTATTTCAGAAATTAATTGACAAGAAAATATGATCAGCCATTGCTCATCCTCAAAGCCGGGGTAACTTTAGGTGATTTCAGGGCTTGCAACCGCTTTGATGTAATTGACAGATTGTCAGCTATCACTGTTCCCGTGCTGGTGGTGACCGCGGAAGACGATAAGCTCACACCACCCCAAAACGGCGAAGCATTGGCGAGGGGAATTAAAAATGCAACCCGGGCGCACATCATTGACGCCGGGCATATCGTGGCGGTGGAAAAATCGGAAGAGGTTAATCAGACGATCCTGAAATTTTTAGATCAAACCGGATTATAAATTGAATATTTAAGGAATTCTTTTCATTTTAATAATGACGGAGCGACCTGCCGGGTCGTAGCCGAAGGCGAAGCCTGAAGCGACATCCACAAATCTTCAATCAAAGTTCAGCGTATCGGATAATTCATTCATCCAGCTGCAGACTCTGTCAAAAATTAATTCATACTGGTCTAACTTAATTCCCAAACGCTTGAGAACGACAGACGATGGCGTAAGATCCTGGCCTCCAGTTGAATCACCGTCACCGTATGATTGACACAATAGATTGGATAGATAAACAATTTCTGTTTGCATGTTGGAATTTTTGAGACGTTCTGGATTGTGGTGCCAACGAACTGCATTTACAATATCCATGGGAAAGGACCAATTGGTTAAGATTTGTGCTCCAATTTCAGCATGGTCGGTTCCAAGAACCATATTCTCGGCCATTACCAACGAGATTCCTTTCGCGGCAATACTTTCGATAGTCTGAAACTCCTCTTTTACAAATATGCCTAAAACCAATTTTCCCATATCGTGGAGTAGAGCCGGCGTAAAAACATCATTTGCGTCATTTAATTTTACCAATTTAGCAAGAGCTTCCGCGGTTATTGAAACGGCAATTGAGTGGTGCCAGAGTTCTCTAGGGGGTATATCGTAGCCTTCAACGGCTTTATCCATAGTGCTGCTCATACAAACAGTAAATACAATTTTGGAAAAACGCCTGATTCCTAACAACACAATGGCATGCTTCAAAGAACCAACTTTGGAGGGTATGCCAAAATAAGAAGTGTTGGCCAGCTTAAGAACATTGGCGGTAAGTCCTGGGTCGTAACGGATTATCTTTTCTAATTCAGCTATCGAAACATCCTTTCCTTTGAGCAAGGCAATCAACTTAACCCCTGCTTGGGGCATGCTAGGAAATGATGACACCTTTAGCATGATTTTACCTAGTATGTCGTTTTTTCTAAGTTTCTTTTCTTTTGATAATTCCATAAAAATCTCTTCAGGAGTAATAGATCTACTTTATTGTATCACAAATACTTAGGATATCAATTTTGTAGATCTATATTAAAGTAAGAATACAATAGATTTTATTTACTCACAGGGAAATATCAAATTTCACCATCGGGCTTTTCAAAATGTCCGTGGCGCCCGGCTCCTTTTACAAACCGGGCGGCCCCTGACTCGGACTCTTTTACCAAAGACTGCAGGCCTTGTTCAAATTCATTGGCCATGGCCTGCTTGAACGGCAGATCAAATTGTTGAATGGCCGACAATCGATCTCCGCGCATACATGTCTGGGGAAAGGCGGCAAGCTGGTGTGCAAGCTCTAAGGCGGTTTCCCTGGCTTTGCCCTGGGGCGCCATCCGGTTGATCAACCCCATTTGTAAGGCTTCCTCAGCTTCGACAGGTCTGCCGGTTAGAATCAGGTCCAGTGCGCGACTCAGCCCGATCAACCGCGGCAAGCGCACGGTTCCTCCATCAATCAGCGGCACCCCCCAGCGCCGGCAGAAGACACCTAAAACGGCATCTTCTTCCATCACTCTCAAATCGCACCAGAGCGCCAACTCGAGTCCGCCGGCCACTGCATATCCGGAAATAGCGGCGATAACCGGCTTGCTCAGTATCATACGGGTGGGGCCCATGGGACCATCTCCATCAGGTTCGATGCGGTTTGGTTGGCCTTCGGCAATTTTCTTCAGATCCGCACCGGCGCAAAACTGACCTTGATCTCCAGCCAGGACGGCCACCCTGGCATTTTCATCAGCATCAAATTCACGAAAGGCATCGGCCAGTTTGCGGGCCGTTTGCCGGTCAACCGCGTTGCGCACCCCGGGACGACTCAATGTTATGACGGTGACGGGACCATCTTTTTTGATTATGACTGGCATAAAAATCTCCAGAGAATACTCAAGTTGTAAAGCCAGGGTTCTTTCATTGAAACAATCAGTCGGCTGGTTCCTCGAAGATTGCTCAACTAAAATCACAATTTTCAAAAAACAAATTTCAAATAAATTCCAATGACCCAAATTCAAAATTCCAAACAAGCGATCTATCCACAGGTATGCGCACCGGAATCATCACTGGCAGAACAGGGGTGCGCAGCACCGTGATACAAATGTGGTGGATGTTTTGGTCATTGGATATTGAAATTTGAGATTTATTTGTAATTTGGTGCTTGAGATTTGGAGTTTAAATGTCTTATAAAACCTTTTGATGCAGCTGTTTTAAAAACTTACTTTGACGGTTCGCTGTTTGTGGACTGATAAAGTTGCCTTCCACCCACTACTCCCTTACTCCAACACTCCCTTACTCCAGTCTGCTATTATACCAATGCGCCACCATCGCAGACTATATACGTCCCGGTCGTAAAAGATGCGGCGTCGGATACCAGATAGAGTACCGCTCCTGCCATTTCACTTGGCTGGGCGTGTCTGTGCATGGGTATATGCTGCAGCGCAACCGTGTATATCGACTCATTTTTAATGAGTGCTTCTGAAAAATGAGTTTCCGTCAAACCCGGCAGCAAGGCATTAACCCGAATGTTTTTCGGCGCCAGCTCCTTGGCAAAGGCTTTGGTCATCGATATTAAGGCTGCCTTAGTGATGGAATAAATTCCCTGCATCGGTATCGGCCGGATGCCATTGATGGATGCCACATTTACAATGGCCCCGCCACCGGATTTTCCCATCAGCCGTGCGGCATGCTGGGTGATGAAAAAGGGGCCTTTCAGATTGACGTCGTTGGTTTTGTCCCAAGCCGTTTCACCGGCATCCATCATTTCTCCAAAATAGGGATTGGTCGCAGCATTGTTGATCAGGATATCCAGGCGGTCATATTTGTTTTTGATGTGTTCAAACAATTGATTTATCTGTTCCAGATTGCCGGTATGGCCGGCGATGGCGTCTGCCTGTCCGCCGCTGTGCTCTATTTTCTCTTTGACTGCTTGAAGGCCCTCAATTTTGCGGCTTACCAGAATGCAGCGGGCGCCATGCTCAGCTAATGCGATTGCAATCGCTTCGCCGATACCTCTACTGGCACCAGTAATCAGAGCAATTTTATTTGTCAGGGAAAAATCTACCATAATACCCCCTTAAGAATGAATATTGAAGATTGAAGAATGAATATTTGAGGAATGCTGTCTTTTTAATTTTTACCTAGAAGATTATTTTCCCACCGTTTTATCTCATGAATCATAATATTTTTCAATGCGATGCAAAAAAGACCCAATATTCCAGTATTCCATCATTCCAATAGTGAGCGAAGCGAACTAAGTTCTGTCCCTGGTTTTTTGGTAGCTTTCAATAAGGATGGGTATGAATGTTATCAGATCTTCAACGACACAAATATCCGCTACCTGAAAAATTGCGGCGGCCGGATCTTTATTGATTGCCACAATGAACTCGGAACCTCGCATACCGGTGATATGCTGGATTGCTCCTGAGATCCCGCAGGCCATGTATAGCTGCGGAGATACGGTAGCACCGGTTACGCCCACCTGGCAGCCGTACTCCAACCATCCAAGGTCACATACGATGCGGGATCCGGCAATAGCTGATTTGGCAAAAATTGAGGCGAGTTGATTAATAAGGTCAAGATTATCCCTGTCACCGATACCCTGTCCGGCGGCGACAACGACATCGGCTTCTGTAAGACCCGCTGTATCCGCAGCAATCTGTTTTACACCCATCGACCGCCACCAATGGGGTTTGGTTGAGACCTTGCGGATGGCGACACGGCCTGATTTTGGATCGGATAGTTGGTCGGATTTGAAAAGTCCGGGTTGAATGGTCAGGATGGATGTCTCGGTTAGCGGGCGGATATGAGCTATTATTTTGCCACCGTAAACCGGTCGGGCAAAACAAACTCCTTCTTCAAATGTCAGCACATCTTCTATCCCGCTAATGCAGGCGCCATTTAATTCAATTGCCAGGGCCGGTGCAAAATCTGATCCCTGGGATGTATGGGCAATACACACATAAAGGGGGCGAGCACCGGCAAAATGGTCCGCCAAAACTTTGTTGTATAGCTCACCATTGTAAACAGGCATACCCGGAATTTCAAAGCCCACCACATCAAGACCGCTCGCATCGGCAATTTTATGAGCCAGATTTTGAATTTCAGCACCCAGTATTAATACCTGGATTGCCCGTGATTTTGCTTCCGGAAGCTTTTTTGCAAAGGCAATAAGCTCATAAGTCACGGGTTTTACCTGGCTGTCAGCATGTTCAGCGATGACTACAATATCATTTGTCATTTTCGTATCAACCAATCAACTCAATCAACCAATCAACTCAATCAACTCAATTAACTCAATCAACTCAATCAGGGTATTAACGCTCTTTCACGCAGGATGCGGATGAGCTGCGTCGCTTTTTCCTCCTCTGTACCATTTAATACCATGCCTGAGCGAGTCTTATGGGGATAAACTAACTGAACAAGATTTTCGCGGGAAGAGAGTTGCACGAGATCTGTGGTTTCAATCCTTTTCAGCCCCTGCTTATTGGCCCGCAGCAGGTTCGAAAGGGACGGATAGCGCGGGGTGTTAATGCCTGATTGAATGGTCAAAACCGCAGGCAATGGCAACTCCAATGTGTCCCGATGGCCGCCTTCGATCTCCCGTTCAACATAGATGGTTTTTGTATCGGACGCCATCTTTTCAAAGATCACGGCCGTTGCACAGGGTAAGGAGAGTCGTTTGGCAACCAGCGGGCCGACTTGTCCCTGCATATTGTCTTCTGACATGGCTCCGGTGAGAATAAGGTCATAATGCTTGCCCTGGGCGTATTCGGCGATCCAGGCGGCTATTTCAGAGGAGCTGTGATATCCCTCGGATCCAGTAATAATGTGAATTCCGGCATTTGCGCCCATGCCGATGCTGCGTCTAATTACTTCTGCCGCACGGTCCGGTCCCGCGCTGAGCACATCGATTTTTGTATCGGAAAATGCCTCCTTAATCAACACGGCCTCTTCGAGCGCAAATTCATCCAGCCGGTTCATTCTGAACTCACAGATTTCATCAGATTGAATCCAGGCGTTCCCGTCATCGATCAGTATCGGATTCTCCGATTCAGGGACCTGTTTAATGCAGACCAATATTTTCATGGATAGCACTTTATCGGGCGACGGGGGTGATGTCAATAATAAAGCGAACGTTCGCTCTTTTTCCTTGACTATCAACAGTGTCAGTTATATACAGACCAAGCATAAAAGTTTCCCATGCCATACACCTGTTTTTTGCCAATTAAGAAATGGCATTTGGCGCAGGGCGTTAGGCGCACGAGGCACACCATAATTATTTAAGTATAGATGTGTCATCCCGCGAGACAGCGGGGGTGAAGGTTGATTTTCTATTTTAATTCTACTTTATAACTAAAATTTACGTAATTAATCATTCAACTTCGCTGCAAGTCCGCCTTCAGTTTGGCGGATAAACTATTCAACGGGGTCTGGATTATGAGTGAAATATATCTTTTCAGGCATGGACAGGCATCATTTGGAGAAGATAACTATGATAAATTGTCTCCCAATGGCGTCAAACAGTCGCAAAACCTAGGACGGCATCTGGCGCAAACAGGTAAATTTTTCGATGCCATATACTACGGTGAAATGGAGCGCCAGCAGAAAACGGCCCAGGAATTCATTGACTATTGCAGCAATAACAAGCTTACCACCCCCCAGCCGGATATTTCCGACGCGTTTAACGAATACGACTCTATTGCAGTCTGGCAGGCCCTTGTGCCTGAATTAACGCAGGAGGATCCTTCTATTGCAAAAGACGCGGCAGAATTTGTCAGCAAAAAAAAAGCATTCCAGCGAGTCTTTGAAAAGGTGATGAATCGCTGGATTTCAGGCACTTACCAGGCCTCCGGAATTCCGCATTGGAATGATTTTAAGCAGCGGGTTAAACAAGGGCTGGAGGATTTAATTGCCCGTCATGGGGCCCGGAAACAAATTGCGATTTTTACCTCGGGCGGGCCGATTTCAGTGGTCGTGCAGGCAGCGCTCGACTTAACCGATCCAAAAACCCTTGAGGTGTCCTGGCAATTGATGAATGCTTCCATCACCCGAATCAGGTATAACCGCCGCGGAATCATGCTGGCGGTATTTAATGATGTGACCCACCTGGAACTGGAGGGAGACAAGAGGTTGCTGACATATCGGTGAAATAAATGACAAATGACTAATGACAAATGTCGAATTAATGAATTCTATCGAATTTAAGCAGGTTTACACAACCTGTACAAATATTCTAATGATGGAGCGTAGCGACTTCCACAATTAGTCATTTGCCATTAGTCATTATTCATTGCAAAGGCTTCGCCCCTGTTTGGAGTATAATTTACCTAACCTAGCAAGACGCTAAACAAAACTATTAGGAGAGCACAATGGATTTTACCGTATCAGACAAGATGAAGACTATTATTGGGATGATCGATGAGTTTGTGGATAAGGAATTGATTCCCATGGAACCGGAGTTTATGGCCAAGCCGGCCCGAAGCCTGCTTCCGGCAATCGAGGAAAAAAGGAAGTTGGTCAAGCAGATGGAGCTGTGGGCACCCAATCATCCGAAAGAATACGGCGGAATGGGGCTTGATCTGATCGAGCATGCGCTGGTTTCTGAAGCACTTGGACGCTCGCCCCTGGGTCACTTCGTGTTTGGCTGTCAGGCGCCGGATGCGGGAAACATTGAAATTTTACATCAGTTCGGCACTGATGAGCAAAAAGAAAAATATTTGCCGCCCCTGGTGGATGGGAAAATCCGCAGTTGTTTTTCCATGACCGAAGTGGAACTGCCCGGATCCAACCCGGTCATGATGGACACCACGGCGGTCAAAGACGGTGATGACTATGTCATCAACGGTCAGAAATGGTATACCTCTTCGGCCGACGGGGCTGCCTTCGCGATAGCTATGGTCGTGACGAACCCTGAGGCTGGTCCGTATCTCCAGGCCAGCATGATTATCGTTCCGACCGATGCCCCCGGATTTAACCTGGTGCGCAATATCCCGGTGATGGGCCATGCCGGCGAAGACTATTTCAGTCATGGCGAGATTCTTTATCAGAATTGTCGGGTCCCACAGAAAAATCTTCTGGGGCAGGAAGGTCACGGGTTTGTCATCGCGCAGGAACGTCTCGGTCCCGGTCGAATCCACCACTGCATGCGCTGGATCGGTATCTGTAACCGGGCCTTTGATTTGATGGCCGCCCGCGCCAGAGATCGGATTATTGCACCGAACCGCAAATTGGCCACCAAACAGATCATCCAGTCGTGGATCGCCGAATGCGCGGCCGACATCCAGGCGGCCCGGCTCATGGTGCTGCATGCGGCCTGGATGATTGAAACAGTCGGCAAAAAAGAAGCCCGCAATGAAATATCCATGATTAAGTTTGTCGTGGCCAATACGATGCAGAATGTCATCGACCGCGCGTTGCAGGTACATGGAGGGCTCGGCATGACCGATGATACGGTTCTGGCATTTTTCTACCGTCATGAACGGGCGGCCCGTATTTACGACGGTGCCGACGAGGTTCACAAAGTATCGGTGGCAAGGAGAATATTGAAGGGATACGAAGGCAAGAAAGTAAGATAGTACCACGATCTATTTCCTAGTTAGGGGCTGCTCCCCAAACTGCTGAGAACCTCTATGTCGTGAAATTGGAATGATGGAAAGATGGAATAGTGGAATAATGGGTTCTGGGGTAGTGGAATGATGAGTATAATGAAATAAAGAATCTAAGCGGCTATAGATCGATTGATTTTTTCTTTGCAGGGAGTATTTCGAAATGAAAGAAGAAAAGGGATGTTTGGCGAACATCATCAAAAGGTGTGGATTCAAAATTATCTGTATAAAATGGCACCTTCCGCTTTTCATACCCAGAATTCCAGCATTCCACTATTCCATCATTCCATGTGGCTGGCAGAGGAAAACGGCCATAAAAAACAGTAATTCCAATAAGCTATATTAATTTCGAGACTTTTAATTTAAGAACAGTATGGACTACGCTGATTTTCAAAAAAAGATAAACCTCTCTAAATATGACCTTTGCCGGGAGGTTTATCGAGAAAACCGCAACTCCATTCGGGTTAAAAAAGAGAATAAAGTAGTCAAAAACCTGGAACGGATTTTTAGCGCCACGCTCAAAATGAGTAACCGCAAAGGTTTTCAGGCCATGAGCATGCGGGATCTCAGCCGCGAGACCAATTTGAGCATGGGGGCGTTGTATTCTTATTTTGCCAGCAAAGAAGAGCTGCTTGCAATGCTACAGAATCAAAGACGCACGGTAACCAAGAGAATTCTGGATGAACGAATTGCTCAGGAAACTGAGCCGGCCGCCAGGCTGCGGGCGGCGATCCTGACCCACCTATATTTAAGTGAGGCGATGCAGCCCTGGTTTTATTTTTCTTACATGGAGGCTAAAAATCTTTCCAAAAAAGAACAGGATCTGGCTGTCGCCAGCGAACTCTATACCGAAAAACTACTGGCTGATATCCTCAACCAGGGACAAATTCAGGGGGCCTTCGAACTGCGCGATCCCCAGCTGACCGCCAGCGTAATTAAAGCGATGCTGCAGGATTGGTATTTAAAGCGCAGCAAGTATGCCAAAAGAAGGGTTTCTGTAGATCAATACGCCCGGTTTGTGCTGCAGTTCGTTGAGGCTTTTATCCGCAATCACTAAATTAATGAATCAGATTTTATACAAATTGTTGGAATTGTGGTGCTTTTTAGGGCTATCTGCTTGAATGAGCCGCATGGAATGATGGAATAGTGGAATTTTGGAATGCTGGGTATGGAAAGCGGATAACGGTCTATTCTTAAAATTATGTAGAATCTACATTTTTTGAGGATGTTCGCCAGACCTTTATTTTCTGGTTTCAAACGCATAAAAGTAAGTGATTACAGCTAAAAAATCAATGCAATGACATGCTCATTGATTATTTTTGCTTTAACCCATCATTCCATTATCCCAGAACCCATTGTTCCACTATTCCAACATTCCACTATTCCAATTGGGGCGAAGTCCCTGGCTTGTATTAAGGGCCAAACAGGAGGTTTGTTGATGGAAAATATTTATGAGAATTGAGGGCACGGCTGGATGATCTGGCGACAGGCTATCCGGCAACCGATAGTAAAGTTGAGATTCGTCTGCTCGAGCGATTGTTTAGCGAGGAAGAGGCCGAGTTATTTCTGCAGCTTTCGCCGCTTTTACAAAAACCCGCCGACGTGGCCCAACAGCTAAACCGCGATCCGGCTGAAATCAGCGGCCTGATGGAGCACATGGCCCAAAAAGGACTTCTCTTTCGAGTACGCAAAGGCGACCGGGTTCGATATTCAACCGTGCCATACGTGGTTGGAATTTTCGAGCATCAGCTTGGACGAATGGATGAGGAGTTTGCGCGGGATCATGAAGAATATTTTGAGACCGCCTTCGGCCAGACCATCCAGTCGTTTAAAACACCCGTGTTGCGAACCGTTCCCATCAACCGGCAGCTGGTTGCTGATTATCCGGTGGCACCCTATGAAGATGTGCTTCAGATTATCGAAAAACAGGAAAAAATTGCGATTGCCCCCTGTGTCTGCCGAACGACGACGAAACTGGCCGGCAAAGAATGTGACAAACCGATAGAAAATTGCTTTTCGTTCGGTTCCCATGCCGATTACTATGTTGAAAACGGCATGGGGCGCTATATTACTATTGAGGAGGCTAAAGGGATTGTCGTAAAAAATGAAGAGGCCGGCCTGGTCATGCAACCCTTTAACTCCCAGAAAGTCGGCGGCATGTGCAGCTGCTGCGGTGACTGCTGCGGGGTGCTGCGGTCGCTGAAGATGCATCCATCACCGGCCGAGATGGTGCAGAGCAACTATTTCGCCCGGGTGGACGAAGCTGAATGCACGGGCTGCGAAACCTGTGTGGAGCGGTGTCAAATAGAGGCCATCGAGGTGGTTGACGGAATTTCAACCATTGATCTGAATCGCTGCATTGGCTGTGGACTATGTGTGACGACATGTCCGGTTGATGCCATTGCATTGATCAAAAAATCCGAGGATCAGCTGTACGAGCCACCCAAAACAGGTGCGGAAACCTATATGCGAATTATGCAGGAGCGGGGGAAGATTTAAGGATTGCGGATTGCAGATTGCAGATTTCGGATTGATTAAACCTGATAGCAGGGAAGCGGGGTGCGAGTTGCGAGTTGCGAGTTGCGGATTGCGGGTTGCGAGGTGCGGAAAATGGCATAGGGCAGAGCGGATAGGGAATGGCGCAAGGCATTGGTGTTGGAGGTAAAAGATAATAGGCATCAGGCGAAATACTCATGGTAAAGGGTGCAGAATTTAAAATAGATGTTCGAGAGTGGAGGGTTGAAGGAAAATTTCCGACTTCCTCATTCCGATTTCCAACTTCATTTATCTGTCTTTTGACTTCTGTTTTTTTAAATAGATAGAGCGTAGCGATTCAATCATTAGTCATTATTCATTAGAAAATAGTCAATTAGGTAACGATGGCTGCCTTTACGATTACTATAGCCAATAATTTAAGGCTAAAAAATATCCCGCCCGAACTTCTGGCAATTCTGACCGAGAAACTGGAGCTTTCAAACCCTAAATGGCTCGAGAATGAAAGAATGAGACGCTGGAACCGGGATACACCACAGGTATTGCGTTTCTTTGATAAGGTGGGGCCTGCTGGTTTGTGGATTCCACGGGGATTCATGCGGCAGCTGATTTTATTGTGCCGCAAACATCATATTAAATATCAGATGGACGACCAGCGCAGAAATCTGACTCCTGTTAATTTTGATTTTAACGGTACCTTGCGACCGTTTCAGCAGGTCGCTGTGGATCGGATGCTGACCAGAGATTTCGGCACCTTGAATTCTGCGACCGGTTCCGGCAAAACTATAATGGCACTGTATATGATTGCCCGGCGCCGGCAACCGACGCTAATTGTCGTGCATACCAAAGACCTGGCCGCCCAATGGACTCTGCGCATCGAATCTTTCCTTTCTATTGATGCCGCCAAAGTCGGTTTGATTGGGGGCGGTAAGAAGGTGCTGGGCGAAAAAATTACGATCGCCCTGGTGCAATCCCTGTATAAATGTGTCGAAGAAGTGGCCGGACAAATTGGATTTCTGGTGGTGGATGAATGTCACCGATGCCCGAGCCGCACATTTACCGAAGCAGTGACCGGTTTTGATTCCAATTATATGCTGGGGCTGTCGGCGACGCCCTGGAGACGGGACAAGTTGTCTAAATTGATTTTCTGGCATCTTGGTGATGTGCATCATGAGGTTGACAAGAAACATCTGATTCAAACCGGCGATGTCCTGCCGGCTGAAGTCATCGTGCGGGAAACCAGCTTTAAACCCTACTACGACCCGGTAAATGAGTACAGTAAGATGCTGTCTGAACTGACGGCTGATACGGACCGAAACGTCCTGATTGCCGGGGACGTTGCCGGGGAATCGGTAAACAGTGCCGGTATATGCCTGGTTTTGTCTGATCGTAAGGCTCATTGCGAAAACCTCCGGGCTTTGTTGAAGTTTCGATTTAAAGTTGATGCTGAACTTTTAACCGGTGATCTGAGTATGGACGAGCGGCAAACGGTGATCGAGCGGTTAAATCAAAATAAAGCGAAGGTGGTTATTGCCACCGGTCAACTCATCGGTGAGGGCTTTGACTGCCGGGATTTGTCGACCCTGTTTCTGACCACCCCCATAAGTTTTAGCGGTCGGGTTTTGCAGTATCTTGGCCGGGTTTTGCGCCCTGCGCCCGGCAAGAAAATGGCCAGGGTCTTCGATTATGTGGATATCCATGTCGATACCTTAAACAAAGCGGCTAGGGCCCGACAAAAGGTGTACCGGCGTTAGAAATTGTATATAAGTATACAATTATCTTGCCAAATTGTACATAAAAGTACTATTATAGACCTAACCTGGATAAACCGGGAAAATGCCTAAAATGCCTAAAATGCGCTAAAATGCCTAAAATTATGGTGTCGCTTCGCTCCGTCCTTTTTAAATCGATAGGATACCTTAAATATTCAATCATTGAACTCGTTGCGCCGTGACGGGCTTCGTTTGGCGAGATTTCTACCCATATAGAGCGTTTGTCATACTAACGTTCCGATACAGTCAGTTTATTGAATCTTTTGTGGGTTGTTAATAACGTCTAATATAGCTTGGTCCAAACGCTCTCACAGATAACTCAATCCGCGATCAGAGGTAATCCCGATAACGGCCATGAAAAAGAAAGTTCCTGAAAACAGCCAAGGCTCAGAAACCGCTTTAAAGATTCTTGATTCGCTGCTGAAGGATTCAGGGCAAAAAAAAATCAATGAAAATCAGATCCTCGTTATTTTGGACGCCCTGGCCAGTGCTGATGATGTTGAAGTCGTTGCCAGATTTCCAGCAGTTCTCGCCATCTGCGCCCGCCGGGGATTGTCGTTGAATTCACAGGCATTATTTTCGCGCTATTGGGAAACAAGTCCCAAAAGACAGAACCTGGAAAAGTTGCTTCTGGTTAGTGCGACGATATTTAAATTTCAAAGACTTAAGCCACCCGGCAATCTTGATCAAATAGCCGCCTCGCTGAAAGCTAAATACGGTGATCTTTTATCGGCCGGTGAATTTCAATTGAGTAGCGGCATGATTATCTCCATTCAGGATCTGGAAAATTCTTTGATTAGCTATCTGTCCGGCCGTATACAATCTCAAGTGAATCGAGGCCAAACCGAACCATCGCGATCAGAAACTCTCGACGTTTATCTGGATCGACTCTTTTCTGCGAAACAAAAAGAGCTTGTCTTTAAAAAACGGGATGGCATCACCTTTACCAAAACCGAGCGCGAATATTATTCAAGGGTTGTTCGGAAAAAACTGGAAGCCATTGCCAGTGAAGAAGTGGGGGAAATAGCCAAAAACCTGATGCTCAAGACCGGGAAAAGTCAAATCAGATGAATTCGTTAAACACTGAATTCATCTGATTTAAGATTTTACTAAAAGTGTCGATAAGGTTATTAAATGGAAATTATTCAAGAAATAGGTTTACAGGTTATCGAAATTTGGACTTTAATGTTCGGGATTCTTGGGATGACCTTTTCGGCGATGCTGATGTTTTCGCCGACCCTGACCCAAAACCTCAGCAATATTCTAAATCGAAATGTTAATGTTGATGAAAAGATCAGCTTTCTGGATAAAGACATTGAGATTACCGAATATTTTTACAGCCATCATGTTGTGGTGGGCTTGCTGTTAATCTTCGGATCTGCTTTTGCCCTCTTCTTTTTCTGTTTTTCGCTGGATATTGCCAAGTTTATTAGAGTCTTTTTTGATTCCCCGACACAAGTTTTTTTTGGTGAAATCCTTCTTAAATCGATTCTTTGGGTTGGCAAAGTCGCTTGCCTGGTCGGCCTGTTTTTGGGTAGTTTTCTGTTGTTTGCACCCGGCAAAATGGAAAAATGGGAGAATACATTAAACTCCGGGTTCGAGACCGGATCTGTAATCAAAAAGCTTGATCAATCCAACGATAATGTTGACTCTTTTTTCTTTCGTCATCCACTTCCAGTTGGTTTGGCGGGGGCGGGTATCTCCTTTCTAATTATCTCCCTGTCCATAATTAATTTGCTCGATTAGAAATTGACTTTAAGAATCGAATGGCTTATCTTCGCGCAGTCAACTAAACGGTCCCGGTCATACTATGGGACATACTTCAGTATTTACAAAAAAAAATGCAAACCTGAATGGGCTATGTTTCAGGGCGGAATAATTAGGAGCAGAGGGTGACTATTAGCCATTTTAGAATCTTCCCGCCAGAGAGAATGGAAACCGAATTTCCATGGATAATTTGGGCAGTCGGCTGGCTTGCACTGCTCAAAGCTTTTATCTGGCTGGCATATGAACCGGTTGAAGCGGAAAATCTCCTCCAACTTATGGCCTATAAAAATTTATTGAATATCATGCCGCTGGTTATTTTTGGTATCGGGGTCTGGAATCTGAGAAAATGGGCCGTGCTGGGAATCCTGATTGTTGCTATTGGTAATTTGATTTTTTTCATTGTCAATCCGCAGACATTGAATGTGGTTATGGTGCATTCGGAAGTTCGCCTCTTCACGATGATCCTGTCGAGTATTACCTTACTCTGCAATGGTCCGTTAGGAGATTTTTTAATCCTTTGTGCAGTCCCAGGTATGTTGAAGCTTACGAAACGGGTGTAATCCTAAAGTTTTCAATGTTTCCGCCGATATAAGGTTTACTGGATAAACCTTATTGAATGCTGAAAGGCGGAACCAACCTGATGAAATCGAAGTTGCTTTTCTGGACTGCTATTTTGTTTTTAGTCCTGGGCATAAATGCCCGAGACAGCACATTGTTCTATTTCTTTTCGATTCACCTCTTCATGCTTTTCATCGGCGTGATTCTCCATAAGCTCACCCTAAAACTTCAACCCGACAAGACTGTCGAACCACTTCCAGAAGCTTCCGAGTAGAGCGTTTGTCAGAATAACGTCCCGATATCGGTGGTTTTGCGAGTTTTCCCTGGAGTATCAATAACGTCTGGGGCTTGATCCAAACGCTCTAATAATTCCTCAATATCATTTAAAAAACCAACCTCGTGATTGCCAAATAGGCTTGCATTGAATTATATTAATCAAAACAATGTTAGTCTGCTCAAAGAAATGAATAAAGCGGTTTTTTTAATGGATCAGGAAGCTGCCGCCAAGGTGGCAGCCATGAGAACACTTCTTGTCTGGGGACTTGCTGCATTGAGCATTCTTTTCCTGGCAACCCTTTTCATCGTGCGAAAAAACGTACAACTAATATTCACTTTGCTGGGCAAGCTGGTCAGCGGCCTGTCCCTTGCTTCCGAGAAAACATGGGAAGCATCCGGTGTAATCTCTGAGACAAGCCTGCAACTGGCGGAAGGATCCACCGAACAAGCCGCATCGATCCAGGAGACTTCAGCTTCACTGGAGGAAATGGCCTCCATGACCAAACAGACTGCGGACAATGCCAATCACGCAGACAACCTTGTGAAAGAAACCGAACAAATCGTTCTCAGGGCCGATGACTCGATGCGCAACCTGACAAAATCAATGGATGAAATTTCCCAATCCAGTGAGGATACCTCAAAAATTATAAAAACAATTGATGAAATAGCTTTTCAAACCAATCTGCTGGCACTTAACGCTGCCGTTGAAGCGGCCCGTGCCGGAGAGGCCGGTGCCGGATTCGCGGTGCTAGCCGAAGAGGTTAGAAATCTGGCAGTCAGGGCCTCGGAAGCCGCTAAGAAGAGCTCATCCATGATTGATGAGACCACTGCAAAAATAAAAGACGGATCACAGCTGGTGAATGATACCAATGCATCCTTTAAAAAGGTAACCGAGAGCTCAATCAGTGTTGCTGAGCTGGTCAGCGGGATTACCTCGGCATCAAATGAACAGGCACAGGGAATTGAGCAGATTAATATTGCTGTGGCCGAAATGGAAAAGGTGACCCAGCAGAATGCCGCCAGTTCGGAAGAATCCGCCGCAGCCTCTGAAGAATTGATTGCCCAGGCTGAACAGATGAAAGTTTTTGTTGGTGAGCTTGAAAGTCTGATCGGCAGCGGCAGAAAAGCAGCTAAAGGTCGGAACTCAATCAAAGACACCGTCTATCCTGCCGCTAAAGCGAAACCGCACAGGGTAACGAATAAACAGCCCGCAAAATACCATCAGACAGGAGGCCAAGCCCATTGCGGGGCACGTCATACCGTTTGATGATGATTTTAATGAGTTTGACGAATTTTAAAACTTTACTTTGGGTGTCTGTTTTTCGGCCTGGGGGATTTCATAATATTCCGCCGGTTCAACACCGGCCATCAGGGCATAAAATCTTCCGAAAAACGTCCGGATATAGGTGTTTAAAATCTGGACGGCATCGTTATAGCGTTTTCTTTCAACGGCGATCCTGTTCTCGGTACCCTCGAGGCTGTCCTGCAGTCTGAGAAACGGTTGGTTGGCCTTTAAATCCGGATAGCGTTCCTGGAGCACAAGCAGTCGCGAAAGCGCACCTTTCCAGGCGATTGGCACTTTTGGATTCTGCCCCTTGAAATCCTGGGCCTTAAAATATTGAGTTCTGGCCTGGGCGATGTTTTCAAATATTTCTTTTTCGTGTTTGGCATATCCCTTCACCGTCTCGACCAGATTCGGGATAAGATCATAGCGGCGTTTTAGCTGATTTTCCACCTGGGCCCATTTACCTTTAACGTTTTCTTCCATGGTGATCACCTGGTTGTAACCGGCAATCAGTTTCCCGCCCATTATGATCATAAACAATACAGTGATACCCAAGATAATCAGCACAACCTTCAGTGCATTTGACATAAGTCCTCCATCCAAGTAATCGTTATCTTATAAATTCCAAATATCAAATCCCAAATCACAAATAAATCACAAATTACAAAACTCAAATCCGAAACGAATACTAGATTACAGTGCGTCAACTACCACCCGGATAGGGGGTGGCTTGAATTTTCGGCTGTAGGCCGAAAAGTCAAAAGCGCTTCAGTGCTTTATATGTTGAACTTGCAATCCTGCCGTGGCGGGATTTGTTTCGCAAGAATTAAATTGATTCAGCGGTCTCTGAAAACCTTCATTCTGACAGAGTTCAGACCGAAGGGACCACACCTTCTGCCTGAGCTACTTTCGGTCTGAGCTCAAGTCGAAGGCTTACGGCAACTCAAAACCTGTTTGGGTCATTGGAGGTTGGAATTTGGATATTGTTTGTTATTTGTTTTTTGGAGCTTGGAATTTTTTTCATTCAATGATTCAACTTTAATTTGCCTATCCACTTCTACCATCCTCCCGAGGCACCCCCGCCCCCGAATCCACCACCGCCGCCGCCAAAACTTCCAGAACCACCGCCGCCGAAACCGCCTCCGGATCCTCCCCAGTGACCCCGCCGGCCACCCATGGATGAAAGCAGCATCAACACCAGGAATGATCTGGGATTTCGGATAAAAATGAAAAAAATGACCAGAAAAATCAGCAACGATACTATTTTACCAAAGGGACCGGAAGATCCTTTTCTGGTTTTGACCGGCTGGGTTTTTTTGACTGCCGGCAATCCGGAAATGGTAACACCGGCAGCGTTGGCAATCTCGTTGGCGATGACAAGGCTGGCGGCGTAAATGCCGGTAGAATAGTCGCCTTTTCTGAAATATGGCACCAGATATTGCCGGCCGATACTTCCTACCAGGCTGTCCGGCAGAATACCTTCCAACCCGTAACCGACTTCGATTCTATATTTTCTATCGTCTTTTGCAACCAATACCAGCACGCCGTTATCTTTGCCCTTTTGACCGAGTTTCCATTTGTCATGGGCAATGGTGATCGAAAAATCTTCGAGGGATTGCCCCTCGAGACTTTTAATGGTTAAAATTGCCACCTGGGCGGTGGTTTTTTGTTCGAGTTCTCTCAAATAGCGATTAATTTTGGTTTTTACGGAATTATCGATAATACCGGCCAAATCGACGACGGGAGCAGGCGGCAGCACCGGAATGTCAACGGCATAAACCACGGATGCGGCGCTGAACATCAATAACCAAATTACCAAAAAGGCGGTCGGCTTAATTTTCAAGAGCATCGATCATCTCTCCCAGTTGCTCAATGGCTTTGTAATAGTCTTCAAAGACTATGTTTAGTTTTTTGATGGAGGGTTTGGTTGGCCGACTTTTTAGAGCTAACACCTGTTTGTAAGCATCTGTCCGGATGCCGGTTGTATCAGCCAGCACAGATAGAATTTCCTGGTTATTTTGCGGCGTCTCCCGGCCAAGCAGGATAATGATCGCTTTGAAAAGCGGCATGTAGCCGGCAAAGGAATCGGCAAATCCTCTGGCCAGAATCTTTTGATCGCCCGCCGCCGATATATATCCCTGTCTGAGGCCGATGAGCTTAACCTTCAGCTCTCGTTCGCACTGATGACGCAGGTCTGATTTATCAATAGTCAGATCCTCAAAAATATCCTCTCCGAATACGGTATGATGCAACAGTTTAATATTTAAAAATTCGATCGGAAAGACATCCCGAGAATTATCAATGTAGGCCGGAGTCATGAACAATGGTGCGGCGATCCCTTTCTTACCGTATTTTTTACCCAGTGGGGCCAGCAGTTCCAGAAATTTGAGGTCCATTTCATGCAGGACAATAACGGAATTAATGTCGGATATCTTCGGGTCATAATCCTGCGTTAAGGCACTGCCAACGATGTAAACCGAATGTAATTTATCCTGATGATCCTCCAGGAGAACTTCCAGAAACGGCTTATAGCGGTCTGCTATGTCCGTTTTCAGGTTAGTGTCGCTCATTGTTACCTCCCCCCTTGTGTATTGGAATTCCTATAGATTTCTTTTTATCTGATAGTCAAAAAAAGCTAAACTCCAGCTGGATGGCAACCGATATACCTTAAAGTAAGGTGAAATCAAGATCACCCTTACTTTAATTTTGGGCAATTCAGATATCTGACAATTATATCTCTATTTTGTCACTTTTTAAAAGATAAAAATATAGCACAATGGTGTGCATTTTTAATTTTTTCTGACACTTGTAGTTGTTTAAGATGACAATTTTTTGACACCCTGCCTGACCATCTTTGTCATAACTGATTTTGGTCGTGCAGCGAAATAATATATAAGTAGCTGGAATATATGTTAAATATTTAAAAAAGCAATGTTGGCATGATAGTTGTATGGGTATATAGCTAAATTGTTGGAATATGGTCATTCGTACAGGACCGGAAAATCGAAACCTGAAACGGCCGTACCGCTACCATGACACCGAAACCAGAGCATATGAGGTGGGAAAATGGAACAAAGACTGAGTGAAAATCATAATTTCGATTTCGATATTGGTTATCTTGTTAAAAGTCCCTGCAGAGATTGCACTACCAGAGATAATTTGCCGGATTGTATCCAAGGATGTCAGATATTAGATCAAATCCAGACTGTTCTGGCTGATTCTATTCCCAGTGAAACAAGTATTTCGCCGGTTGAAACTTTTGATATTCCCTCTGATGTGTTGGATCAAATTTAGCTAAGTCCGGGTCAGAAACCGATTCGATTGGTTCAACCCGGGCGGCAGATTTAATTTGACGATCGAGCGTTAATTTTGAACCTGGCGTTAAGCCGGTCGCGCCTAGTTCTCAATCCAACTTCAGTTCAGCCTGCCTGCCGATGCATGTTTAGGGCCTGGCCTGATATTTCAGGCCAGGTCAATATGCACCACCATTGTCCAAATAAGTCCCGCCATTCCTTTTTTTATGTTTTAGTTTATGTTATCTTAATGAAAATCAGCGTGGTGGTGGAGTTCTGCGTCTTGACTTTGCAGCCTACTTTTTTATGTTTTGTTGCAATAATGTCGAATGATGGATGTCACTCCGCTCCGCCAATTATAATTCTTTTTAATCAAAAAATATTTTGAAAGTTGTGATAGTTACAAATTAGTTGAACATGTAGTATTGAGTTTTTTCTAAAATCGATAGAATTCATTCATTCTTCATTCGATCCGTCGGAGGCGGATCATTCGTCATTCCCAGGTCATTCCTTAAGTTTACTATCCCAATCAAACTCCCGGGTGGTTACGATATGCTCCATGCGCTGGAGTCGGCGTTCCAGGTTTTCAAATCTTCTTTTCAATCGCCGGGCCGCCATATGTCGGGAGTGTGTGTAGCTGTCATAGAATTCCTGTTCGGCCTCGGTCTTCAGGGGGACCACCGGTGCAGGTTTCATCATCAGCGTTGCGATTAAATATAGGCCAATCGCCGGCCAGAAACCTGAAATCAATAGAAAAATGATGGCAATCGCTCTGGCCCAGAACACCGAGAAATCAAAATGTTCGGCCAATCCCCGGCACACACCGAAAATAATACCGTTGCGTGAGCGGTATACTCCGTCGCGGGATAATTTGTCATAATTTTTCATGGTGACGGTCCCCTTTATCACGGTCCAGCAAAATGGTCTCCAGTGTTTCCACTCTTTCCTCCATGCGCGCAAGACCCTGGTATATTTCCTGGATAATTTTGGAGTCTTCGGCCTGATCCTTGCGAGAAGCACCGCCTTTTAAAAGTTTGATGGAGATCACAATCGTTCCCCCGATGACGGCCGGTATCAGCACGAAGCTTCCAAATACGATGGCAACAATCAATGCTTCTTTCATATTCCCTACCAGGTTTTGATTCCTTCAGATTATTAATTTATGCTTAAGCTTATTGTTTGATTTATTCAAGAAGAATATATTGCGTTCAAAGGACTACTGTTTTGAAGTGGACTCATCTTTGTTCCCGGATAAAGGCACCTCGACAGCAGGTGTTTTTAACGCCTTTAGTTCACTTTCAATTTCTTCATCAACATAAAGTCTTTCGAATTCCTCTTCCAGGGAGGATGTTTTGCCATAATTAACCAGATCGGCTTCGGCTTCCATACGTTCGATGCGGTTTTCCAGCTCATCGAATTTCATCAGGGTTTCGGTACTGTCAATACGCTGAATTTCTTTCTGAGCCTGTATTTTACGCTGGGCATGGATGTGGCGCTGAACCAGCAAACGTTGTTTGTCGCGGGCTGACTTTAACTTTTCTTCGAGTTGTCGAATATCATTTTGGTACTGCTCGATTAGAAGGTCATGCTCGGACATTTCGTTTTCAAGCGTTTCTGTGCGGCGGGTGAATTTTCGCTTTTCAATCAGCGCTTCCCGGGCCAGATCATCTCTGTCCATTTTGACGGCCAGTTCAGCTTTTTCGTCCCAGTAGCGTGCCTTGGCCTGCAATCCTTCGAGCTGGCGAATTATTTTTTTGCTGCCGGCCATTACCCCGGCACAAGCTGTTTTAATTTCAACCAGTGTGTCTTCCATTTCCCTGATCATCAGTCTAATCAATTTTTCCGGATCTTCTGCCTTGTCGAGCATGGCACTGATATTGGAACTGATGATATCGCGGAATCGAGTGAAAATACCCATAAGACTACCTCCTATATTTACTTGACAGTTTTTACAGTTTACAGGAGCATGAAATATGCCAATTTTTCTCTTTCGGTTAACCTCTTGAAACCACATGATTTATTTGTTGACAAGCAATTTGTGGCTATGGTAGAAAATGCTATTCAATAGCGATAATAGCCACATGGTGGCGATAAAAAGTTTTGTTGGGTGTTGGGTGTTGGGTGTTGGGGGTTGGGTGTCGGGTGTTGGGGGTTGGGGGTTGGGGGTTGGGTGTTGGGGGTTGGGGGTTGGGTGTCGGGTGTCGGGTGTTGGGTGTCGGCCCATCCGCTGGCCAAAAAAACGGCCGGTCTAATTAAAAAAGAAACCAGTTTCATACAATTTACATGGTATAAGGTTGAGGGCGCAAAGCGTATGCATGCGATTTAATCTGATTCTTTTCGTACTCGTCCTCGAAATCAGAATTGTATAGGGAGACGAGGGACGAGTACGAGGACGACGACGAACCCTGAACCCTGAACCCTGAACCTTGAACCCTAACCCGGACAAACCGGAAAATGCCTAAAATGCCTAAAATGCGCTAAAATGCCTAAAATTATGGTGTCGCTTCAGGCTTCGCCTTCGGCTACGACCCGACAGGTCGCTCCGTCTTTATTATAGACGTCTGATATTTTCAGCATGAAAAATAAGAAATCAGCAAGTGGATATAATTACATACCTTACTTTTTTCTCTTAATAAAATCGATAGAATACCTCAACTTTAGGCATTTTAGGCATTTTGCAATTTTAGGCATTTCTTTGGGGAACTTGATTGCTTCACAAAAAGATCTTGCCACATAATGCAAAAAAATAATTTCTAAGATACTAAACCCTATACCTTGAATTATGAACTCGAACCCAGAAAGACATTACCGCAGAAGAACTCCCAGCGGGGATACCGAAGCCCTGGGCCAATCCGAAGTATTTCTGGAATTTCAGGAGCGCCTGTCCCGGGTAGCACCTGTAAATCGCCCGGTACTTCTACTGGGTGAACGCGGCACGGGCAAAGAGTTGGCGGCCAACCGTCTGCATTATCTTTCAAAGCGGTGGCAGGGACCATTTCTGACCCTTAATTGTTCGGCGCTCTCGTCTTCGCTGATCGAATCGGAACTATTTGGATATGAGAAAGGTGCATTTACCGGAGCCGCCCAACGGCGCCTCGGCCGGTTCGAAGCCGCTGACAGCGGTACGCTGTTTTTGGATGAAATCGGCAATATTCCCATGGAAGTTCAGGAAAAAATATTGCGGGTTGTGGAATACAATGCCTTCGAGCGGGTGGGCAGTTATGAAAGTATTGAAGTGGATGTGCGTATTATCGCTGCCACCAATGCCGATGTAAAGGCCCTGGTTGCCCGGAACCTGTTCAAAGAAGATTTACTGGATCGGATTTCCTTCGAGGTGCTGGTCGTGCCACCCTTGCGGGAGCGTGGCGAAGATATTCTGTTGCTGGCCAATTATTTTGCCGGTCGTATGGCGGTCGAATTGGAGCGGGAGGAAATACCGCAATTTAGCCCGGAAGCCGGCCACGCACTGGAAGTACATCAATGGCCCGGTAATGTCCGGGAACTAAAGAATGTTGTGGAACGGGCTGTGTATCGATCGCAGTCGATAACGATTTCCGAAGTCGTATTCGATCCGTTCTCATCGCCCTATCAGAAAAAGCCGCCTGAAATGGCAACTGATGATGCAAACTCGGAAAAAAATTCCACCGGACCCGGGGACCTGATGGGCAGACCGTTGAAAGCGGCCGTGTGGGATCTGAAAGTCCAAATGCTCGAAAATGCCCTGCATCAAGCAAAATTTAACCAGAAAAAAGCGGCCCGAATATTGGGTCTGACCTATCACCAGTTCAGGGGACTGTACCGACAATACCGTAATGGAATGTCGAATGAATAATGAATAATTATGGATGTCGCTGCGCTCCGTCATTCAATTTTTTTATAACCGCAGTGAATCTATTTTAAATCGATAGAATTCCTTCATTCGACATTAGTCATTAGTCATTTGTCATTCATAGCCTATATCCTTCTCCCCAACACCGCACTCTCGTATATGGCTTCTTTTGCATTCCGGGGTTCCAGGCAATCGCCGATCTGAAAAAGTTTGTAGCCCAAGGATTTTATTTTGTCATAAAGCCGGGTATCAGGGCGTGTGCCGATAGCAATGACTACTTTATCGGTTTCAATAAAATGCTCCGGTCGGTCTTTGTTGGCGACGATGACACCGTTTCCATCTATTTTTAACAATCGGGTGTCAGTTAATATGGTGACGTTATTCTTTTTCAGCTGTTTGAGGATCATTTTTTTGGTGATGGCTTCCAGGCCGCTGCCGATTTTGGGCAGCATTTCAACCACCGTTGTCGCACAACCGTATTCGGTAAGATAAAGGGCTATCTCCAGTCCGGTCGGCCCTCCGCCGATCACCACCACGTTTTTGTACGGTGGCGAAACTCCGTCCAATATATCTTCATAGGTGAGCACAATATCATTGTCAATACCCTCAACTGAAGGAAGCATGGGCAACGATCCGGTTGCCAGAACCACTACATCCGGCTGGATGGTTTGGATGTCTTCGACGCTAACTTCATGGTTCAGATGGCATTGGACGCCAAACAGTTCAGCCTGCTTTTTCTGGAAGCGAATCAGAGAGCGAAGTTCTGATTTATGGCCCGGGGTGCTGCCGGGAACCAGCTGCCCGCCGAGTTCACTTCGCTTCTCATAGACCTGCACGGTGTGACCGCGTTTGGCGGCCACCCAGGCGACATTCAGGCCACCCGGTCCACCACCGATGACCATAACTTTCTTGGGATTATCGGTCGGGATGAACGCCATTTCTTTTTCGCGACCGAGCATCGGATTCACCAGGCACTCGATGCGGCCCTTTTTGAAAATCGATTGCATGCAGGTATTGCAGGCAATGCAGGTGCGGATTTCATCCGATCTGCCTTCCCGCGCTTTATTCGGCATTTCCGGGTCCGCCAGCAACCCGCGGCCGATACAAACCAGATCGGCTTTGTCCTGCTCAATGATCTCATTGGCGATCAGAGGATCATTTATTCTCCCGACCGCCATTACCGGAATATCCAGCGCCCTTTTCACCTGACTGGCAGATTCAACCAGACACCCCTTTTCCATGAACATCGGCTGGCAGATCCATTCCGGCGTCACATCGTTTCCGGCGGAAACCTGAACGACATCGATGCCTGCCGGCACCAGAATTTTTAAGATTTCAATGCTCTGCTCTGTTGTCAGACCGCCGTCGACATACTCTTCGGCGCTTATTTTAAAGGCAATGGGAAATTCAGACCCCACGCGTTTACGAACCGCTTCAACGATCTCTCCGGCAAAGCGTGTTCTGCCTGCCACATCCCTGCCGTATTGATCTTCACGGATGTTGGAAAATTGTGATAAAAACTGGTTCACCAGATACCCGTGGGCGCCGTGGATTTCGATCAATTCAAATCCAGCCTGATACGCCCTTTGAGCGGCGTCACCAAATTTTTGTACCAACTGTTGAATGCCATCGATGGTCAGCGGTTCCACCTCTCCGTGAATAGTGGGGCAGGGCAGAGGGGAAGGCGCCAGGGGTGTGCGGTTGATAACTTTAACCGATGTCTGGCGGCCCCCGTGGTGGATCTGGATGGCGGGAACAGCCCCTTCTGCTTTCATGGCCCGGGCGATCTTTGACAACCCGTCAATAAAACGATCATCATAGATCACGGCCTGATGGGGGGATACAATACCTTCAGGAGAGACAGCGCAGGCTTCCATAATAATCATGGCCGCTCCGCCGGCTGCTCGTCGTCGATAATGCTCTACCGTCGCATCTGATATACTGCCGTCAATTCCAGTCAAAAAGGAAGCCAGGGCCGGCATTACGATACGATTATTTAAAGAAATATTTTTTATTGTAAAAGGGGAAAAAAGCTTGTCCATTACCCTTTCCTCCAACATAAACAGGGGCTGATTTTTAAGGGCGTCCTATAGCTTATTGCGGCATTAAAATCAATGTTCCTTTGTCCAAATTTTCTATTTCTTCGGGTTCCAATTCACTCTGACTCTAGTATAGTCGCTCAACTTTACAAGACCGACACCGATCTGTCATCATTTTTTTTGCGCCGGATTTCTCCTTATTTATTCGATCATTAGGTGCTTGACGCTCAGGCCGCTTTTCTCTATAATCCATTTGAGTGAAAAAATATTGTATTTTTAGTATGTTATCGATAGTGCGGTGCCACGGTTTTTGCAGCGGTTCGAATACGTTGTTTTCTGAAAATACATTAAACCTAAATATTGCGATTTTTTCGATATTCGAGCTCTTGCAGGCGGGGATAAACCCCGCCCCTACAGATGACCCCTTGCCGAGCAGGTAGGGGTGGGGTTTATCCCCGCCCGA
>PVMK01154680.1_pt1 | contig 26084 bp, 19 predicted proteins | sample 1853481 | NCBI WGS metagenome assembly PVMK01 (sample SAMN08533507, study PRJNA380276) | Marine sediment metagenome, whole genome shotgun sequencing project.
GGGCTTTGCCGGCCGGCACCTCGACGTCGCTGGACTGCAGGATCAGGGTTTTGCTGTCTAGTGAATCAAACATTTCCCGGCGGCGGTTCACCCCTTCCTGATCCAGGGCCACGATGACACCGGGGCTCTCGATGCCGGTGTAGTCAATTACTTCCGGCGATAGAATCAACTCACTGATTGAAGGTCCGCGCAATACGGTGATATTGTACTCGTTTTTTTGCGTGGTATTCAGTCCGGCCGTGAGTCCCGCCAGACATAAAATTTCACCGGCGGTGATGATTCGCTGCCCGGCACTTCCGAGCATAATGACTTCCTGGCGCTGCAAACCGGGCGGTTGAAATCGGGCATCAATTCTTGGCGGTTCGGTGGCAGGCCTTAGCTCGCCGGTCAAATTGCGATAGTGCCGGCCGTATTCCTGGCGGGCGTTTTCGGCGACCATGCCTTCGACCGCGGGTAATTGGGCCAGGGCCTCATCGATGGCTTGCGGGGTCAGTCGGTTTTTTTTAGTATATCGTCCCGGACAAACACCCCAGATGTCCAATACGGCGAACCCCTCAAATTGGATGGCCCGCTGTATTTCTGCATCCAAATCCTTGCGATAACCCGAACAGCGGGTCACATAGGCCGCCCCGGCAGATTGGGCCACCTGACAGATGTCCAATGGGCGTTCCAATTGATTTAAAAAAGCGGAGCCAACCTGGGCATCCGGCGGGGTGGTGGCCGAAAATTGGCCACCGGTCATGCCGAAGTTGAAATTATTTAATATCAGCAGGGTTAAATCCAGATTGCGCCGACAGGCGGCCAGCAGATGGGCACCGCCGATACCCTGACCGCCGTCGCCCATGGTTACCACGACTTTTAATTCCGGCCGGGCCAATTTCAATCCGGCCGCATATGTCAGGGCGCGACCGTGCAGTCCATGCAGGGCATGGGTATTGAAAAAGGTGTCAAATAGTCCCGAGCAGCCAATATCGCTTACCATAACTATCTGATCACCGGCTAAATCCATCTTTTGAAAGGCTTTGTCCAGGGTGTGTGTGATGCGTTCGTGGGAACACCCGGGGCAAAAAACCGGTGGCCTGGAATCATTTAGCAAGCTATCCATCGATGATTGTCTCCTTAATTTTAAGCGGGGTGATCAGACGGCCATCCATTTGGCCATAAAAATCGACGTGTTTATCTGCCAGGATGCGCTTGATCTCCCCCACATACTGGCCCAGGTTCATTTCGACCACCACAACCCGTTTGAAGCCTTTTGCGGCGCGGCGGATCACTTCGACGGGCACCGGCCAGAGGGTCTTGAGAATCAGCAGTGATACCGGTTGCGCGGTATCTTTCAACTCTTTATAAACCGCTTTGGCTGCGCGGGCGGTGACACCGTAACTGATCAGCAAGGTTTCAGATTTTTCGGCCGACAGCAATTCATAGAACGAAAGCTCTGCCACCGCTGATTCCAGTTTAGCTTTCAAGCGTTTTAGCGTGCGGGAAATTTGAGTTTGATCGGTGGTGATGTAGCCGTTAACTCCGTGGGTTGAGGAGGTTTGGCGCACTGGGATTTTGTCACCGATGGGCAGAAAATCCGGCACGTTTTGATTGGCTCTTACCTGAAAAGGCAGAAACGGCATGTCGTCCGGTGGCGGTTGGCGATTGATAATATCGGGTTTTTCCAGGGCATCTTCATTTACGCTTTCCCGGGTCATGGCGATTTCTTTATTTGATGCAATGAAAACCGGACAGCGAAATTTTTCAGCCAGATTAAACGCATGGATCGTCAACGTAAAGCAATCGGCCACGTCCACCGGAGCCAGAACGACGACCGGCATGCCGCCGCTGTTGCCCCAGCGTAAAAAATTGATATCACCGTCAGCCCCGCGGGTCGCTGATCCGGTGGACGGTCCCAGGCGCTGCACGTCAACAATCACGATGGGAATTTCACTGCCGACGGCAAATGATATATGCTCACTGTAAAGGCTGATACCCGGTCCGGAGGTCGCCGTCATGACTTTTAAACCGGCCATGGAAGCACCCAGACAGGCGCCGATGGAGGCGATCTCATCTTCAGCCTGAAGGCAAACACCACCTAAAGGAGGCAGCAGTGTCAGCATGGTATTTAATATCGTGGTTGCCGGTGTGATCGGATAACCGGCAAAAAATCGGCAGCCGGCTGCAACCGCCCCCCGTCCGATTGCTTCGTTGCCTTCAATTAAACTTAACGGCATGTTAACTCCCAACCCGGACAAGCCGGAATTGAAGATTGAAAATTGAAGATTGAAGATTTGATGATGTCGCTTCGCTCCGTCTTTTTAAAATCGAGAGAATACCTTAAATATTCAATCTAAAATATTCAATAGTTACAAAATAGCAAAAATATTTTGATAGATAAATCCTTCGCAAACATGATGTGATTTCAATTTATAGGTACAAATAAGCGTTTACAGGTTCAGGGTTCACCGTTCAGAGTTAGATTTCTTGGGTCGACCTTGCGGATTAGTGCCTGAATGCAACGGCGAGATTTTTGTAGATTAAGGGAAACTTAGGGCTCCGTTGGTTATATTGAGTCTGGTCCTCTATATTTAATAGTGCCAAATTGACGGATTAGGAGGATAAAGCAATAAATTAAAATATTCAATCTAAAATATTCTCAACAATACCGCAATTTTTAAACCTTGCCAATAATAATAAAAGGAAAAGACGATCAGGAAGGGATGATTCAATCGTCAATTCCAGCTTGTCCGGGTTAGGACGCCCAAGCAGAATTATTTGGGGGCGTTGGCGGGACTCATTTCGGTTTTGCCAATTAGCATCAGATATTTGTTCCGAAGATGAGGTGAGATAACTTGAATGATTTGCATGAAACCGCCCCGCACGAAGCGCACGGCGAGGATCATGATGGTGGCGAAAATGAGAAGGCTGTATCCGCCCATCCAACCCCTGAGAAGTTCAGCAACAATCACCACAAAAATAGACCCCAGAATCGGCCCGTAGACCGTACCCAGACCCCCGATGATAACGATCAAACAAACTTTACCCATCTCATCCAGGCCGCCAATGCTGGGATCGATCAAATTGAAATAGTGAGTGAAAAAAGCGCCCGCCACACCGGCCCAGGCACAGCCGAACGCAAAACCGAAAACTTTCCAGAATCTGGTTTTAACCCCCATGCTTTCAGCGGCATCAATATCGTCACGAACGGCAAAAAGGTAAAGGCCCCAGCGCGAGTGATACAAAAGTGCTGAAACCACAAAGGTAAGGACCATCAGCCCCAGCCCTATAAAATATCCAACCAGTTCGGCATTGGGCCCGGCAACAAATGCGGGGGCCAGGAATCCCCCGCTTCCGCCGGTGATATGGTGCTCGGCTTTAAGCACCACATTGACCACCTCTGCAAAAGCCCAGGTCACCAGGCAAAGGTAAAAGCCGCGAACTCTTAGAATTAAAAGACCGATCAGCACGCCCGCAAACCCGGCGGAGAGTCCGCCCGCCAGAAGGCCTAAAAAAGGTGAAAGACCCAGGTGCTCGGTCAGCAAGGCAGAGGTGTACCCCCCGATGGCCGGAAAGGCCACGTGGCCATATGAAAAGAGTCCCGTATAGCCGAAAATTATATTCCAGCCGATGGTCAAGATGGCATAGTAGCAGAATATACTTAGCACCGTTGTCCACACAGAGGGTAAAACCCACGGTGCCATCAGGCCCAATGCGACCATGGCGATGGCGACGATAATCTCGTTTCTTTTCATAAGACAATCAACCCGCTATTTCTGTCCGAAGAGTCCCTGGGGCCTGAACAAGAGAAAAAATGCCATCATCAAAAAACCGATGGCATCTTTGTACGCCGATGAAATGTAAAAAGCACCCAACGTCTCGGTGACGCCCAGCATCAACCCGGCCACCAATGCGCCCGCGATTGAACCCAGGCCGCCAATGGCCATGACTTCATAGCTTTTAACCAGCGGAGAACCGCCGATAGTGGGCGATAAGGTAAAAATAGGGGCAACCAGGGCACCGGCTGCCCCTGCCAGTGCGCATGCCACACCGCAGGAAATCCAACTCTCCTTGCCGATATCGACGCCGTTTATCTTGGCGCCCTTGCGCGACAGGGTGATGGCCCGCCAACCGCGCCCTCGCCACGACTTCTTTACAAACAGGGCCAGACCCAGGACCAGTACCGCGGAAACAATGCCGGCCAGCACCTCGTTGCCAGTGATTTTGACGCCCAGGATGTAAACGTCAAAGGGAATGTAGTCGGGTGGTTTATGACGAAAAGGTCCGAAGACTTTGATCGCCAGTTGGCGAAAAAAGAGCAGCAATGCAAATGTCATGATCAGGGCATAATCCATCGGCTTTTCAATATCCTGCGTATGAATGGGGCTCAAAAGCAGTTTTTCGACAACAGCACCGAGTAAAAACGTGATGGCGATGGCCGCGGGCACTGCTAAATAAAAGGGCAATCTCAGCAGAACCATCGCATAGTAGGCCATATAGCCACCGATCATATAGAACTCACCGTGGGCAAAATTGATGATCCGCATGACGCCGTTTAAAAGCGCCAGCCCGACGCCCATGAGCGCGTAAACCAACCCAATGGTTAGGCCGCGTATAACCAGTTCCAATAACATGCGCTAACCTCCAGCAACAATATCCCGAGGAATGCCCTCAGAGCCCCGTCATTTTAACAACTAATTGACTGATTTTAAGAGAAATATCTGCTTAATGAAAATCATAATACCTTCTGGTGTAACTGGGTTAGAATGTACTTTGACATTACCCGGGGGATGGAGGTACCCCCGGGATGTTTTGATCAGGTTAGATACGGTTAGGGATAAATTTGCTCGCGTTTGTATCCGGAATCATCAACAGCAGTCAGCCGGTTGATGAAAAGCTGATGTCCCATCCACTGATTCCAAATCGGTCCCGGTGCTTCCTGACGTTCAAAGGTAATCAGGCCGGTGGTGCCTTCAAACTTTGTGTCCTTGAGCCCGGCAGCCACATCTTTGGGATCAGATGATTTGATCCGTTCCATGGTCTCGGCCAGAATCATCACCTCGTCATACAGAAAAAGGGCGAAAACCGGCGGATCCATATTGTATTTGGCCCGGTAGGCTTTTTTAAAGTTTTCACCCCGGGGAGACAGCTTAAGTTTATCCGACTCAAAGGTCGCGTAAGTCACACCGACACCCTTATCGCCCAGGATTTCCTTAAAGGCCTGATAGGTGGGCCAGTCCCAACTGCAAAGGATCTGCATCGCGGGTGCCAGGCCGATTTCATAGGCCTGTTTGGGTATCAGGTTGGTGGCCTCATAAACCGCGGCGATAACCAGGAGTTCCGGCTTGGGCGATTTAGCTTTAAGTTGCAGGAGTTGAGGTTTGAGATCCGTTGCCTCTTGCGGATAGGCGATACTGTATACGGTGATTCCTTTGGCTTTGGCAATTTTTTCCAGGTATTCAGCAAAACCGGTACCAAAGGCATTGGTTTCATACAGGATGGCCATGGTCTTGAAATTTTTCTCCAGATAAGGCAACGCGAGTTGGGCGATTTCTGCGTTAAAAGGCCCCACGCGATAGATATAATCCGAATGACCGGCGGTTAAATCGTCGGTCCAGCTGTAATGCAGCATAATCGGCACCTGCATCTGGATGGCGACTTTGGCCTGGGCCACCGCCACCGAGCTGTGCCACAGTCCCACCACGGCGGAGACTTTCTCTGAAGCAATCATGCGTTTGATTGCAATGACCCCGGCCGCCGGTTTGCCCTCGTCGTCGGCGATGACCACCTCAACTTTCTTGCCCAGGATCCCTCCTTTGGCATTGAGTTCCTCGACTGCCAATTCGACAGTTTGCACGTTGATTTTACCGGACCGGAAATCTCCGGTTGAAAGGGGCGTCACCAGACCCAATTTGATGGTATCGGCCGCCAGCGCGCCGAGAGGGAGAAAAAAAATGGACACAGCTAAAGTCAAAACGGTTAATAAAATGGATTTTTTTCATAGAACCTCCTTTAAAATAGTGTTGATGTTACCTAACCCGGATAAACCGGAAAAATGCCTAAAATGTCTAAAATTATGGTGTCGCTAGGCTCCGTCCTTTTTAAGATGGAAAAAATTCCTTAAATATTCAATATTCAATCGAAAATATTCAATGGCGTGTTAGAGCCCCAAATAGTTTTTCTTGATATGCTCATTTCCCAGCAGTTCTTGGCTGACCCCCTGCATGGCAAATTTGCCATTTTCAAGCAAATACGCGCGCTGACTGATGTTGAGCGCGTGAAAGATGTTTTGTTCGGTCAATAAAATTGTGGTTTTCTCTTCCTGATTGATCCGGACGAGCACGCTGAGAATGTCCTTGACAACCAGGGGCGCCAATCCCAGGGACGGTTCATCCAGCAGGAGCATCTTGGGGGTGTTCATCAGACCGCGTCCGACGGCCAGCATCTGGCGCTCGCCACCACTGAGGGTTTCTTCCTGCTGCTTTTTGCGTTCCGCTAAAATTGGAAACAAATCAAAAACAAAATCCATCTGTCGCTTTATATTTCGACGTGCCGATTTAGGGTAAGCTCCCATTAAAAGGTTCTCTTCGACACTCATCTGTCCAAAGAGCCAGCCTTCCTCCGGAACCAGCGCCAGACCCAGGGCAGCGACTTTATAGGCCGCAAGGCCGTGAATGGGGCGGTTTTTAAAAAATATTGTGCCGTGTCCCGGAACCAGCATGCCGGCGATGGCTTGAAGCAAGGTTGATTTTCCCGCGCCGTTCGGCCCCAATATACACACAAACTCTTCGGCCTGAATCTCCAGCGATACGGAGTAAAGTGCCTGGAGACCGTCGTAAAAGACATCTAAATTTTCGATATTCAACATAGCGCGCCTACTTTTTCTCAAACTTGTATTCTTCGCCCAGATAGGCCTCGATCACCTTTTCGTCGTTGGCAATATCAGCCGGACATCCGTCGGCGATAAGCGCGCCCTGATGCAGGCAAAAAATGTGATGGGCGGTCTCCATTATGGCGCTCATCACATGCTCAACCCACAGGATGGTGACCTTGAACTCCGAATGAATCCGGGTTAGAATCGTCAGCATCTCTTTGGTCTCGGAAGGGTTCAATCCGGCAATGGTTTCATCCAACAGCAACAGTTTGGGATTCACGGCCAAAGCGCGAGACAGTTCCAAAAGCCGTCGTTCCTGAAAAGTCAGGGTTTTGGCTAAACGGTTGCGCTTGTCCCATAATCCGGCCAGATCAAGCAGCCCTCTAAAGTCAACCTGCCCCGGTTTGGCGCAGACCTGGAGATTTTCAAAAACACTCATATTCATAAAAGGTCGGGGGATCTGGTAGGTGCGTCCAATGCCGCTGCGGCAGATTTGATGGGGACGCTGGCCGGATATGGTCCGCCCCTGGAAGATAATGTTGCCTTTAGTGGGTTTATAAACGCCGGTAATGCAGTTAATCAGGGTCGTTTTCCCGGCACCGTTGGGTCCAATCAGGGCCACGATCTGATGTTCAGTAATGTCGAGGCTGATATTCTTGAAAACCACCAGGCCTCCAAACGCCATGGAAAGGTCCCTTGCCTGAAGGAGCACTGCCGGTTGTGAATGGTTCGTCATATTGCACTCCAAATAATTAATGAATGTAATATATCAGATGCAATTATATTATAACTTGCAGCTTGTCAAGAAAAAAATTTACAAATTTGGGAAATGGAAAATACTTTTTGAAAATTTAATGAAACTTTGTTTACTATTTAATATTATTAATTATTTTTGCATTAATGTCGTCATCAAGTTTTGTTGGGAATGGGTAGAATGAATAAAATGAACTTGCAAATTAAAGCCTTGACAAAATAATTTGGGTATGTAATATATCAGATTCACAAAATACTGTGTAACCCATCATCTCTTAATCTGATCCCATCGTTCGTACAAGAGGATTTTAGTGATGCCAAAGTTTACTGCGATAAAGCAACCGGAATCGCTGGCTAAAATGGCCTACGAAGCGATTCGCCAGTCCATCCTTTCCGCCCAATGGAAAATAGGTGAATTGTACAATGAAAAAGCGATTGCGGCCGACCTCGGTATTTCGCGGACACCGGTCAGAGAGGCGCTTTTAGAGCTCGCTTCCCAGGATCTCATCATATTTTTGCCTCGCCGAGGATTGATGGTCAATCGCTTCACCCGGCGTGATGTTGACGAAATTTTTGAATTACGAAAAGCCATCGAGTTGGCTGCGGTTGAAAAAATTACGGTCACCGCCCCCCCATTTGATCTTTTTGAAATTGACGAATCTTTGCTCAAACTCCGCAAAACAGCAAAGGAAAAGGATTATCTTGCCTTTATGGAGGCGGACAGACTGTTTCACACCAGTTTCAGCGAGTTAACCAATAATCGCCGGTTAATTGTCATCCTGGAAAATCTCAGGGATATGATCCATTTGATGGGGACAAAGGCCCTGGCACTGGAGGGGCGTGCGCTAAAGGTTATCGAAGAGCATCAGACTATTTTGCAAGCTGTCAAAAAAGGAAAGCCCGAGGAAGCCCGTCGGGCCATGGCCTATCATTTGGATCAAAGCAAGGATGCTGTTGTCGAGTCGGAACTATAGGGAGAGAAACATGCGTATTCGGTCTTTTGACTACTGGGAAGCGCCTAGTTTGGATGAGGCTCTGACTGAACTCGAAATTTCCGGCGCGGATACCCAAGTTATTGCCGGCGGTACCGACCTGGTTTTAAATATGAAAAAGAAGAAAATTCTGCCTCGCCGGCTAATCAGTCTCCACAATCTTAAAGAATTGGATTTTGTTCAAACACAAAATTCTGTGGTTCGGATCGGCGCCTTAACCCGACATGCCGATCTTGCTGCCGACTCTTTGCTGAAAACTCATCTTCCGATCTTGTGTGAAGCGGTCGGTCTGATCGGCTCGTGGCAAATTCGTAATGTCGGCACGATCGGCGGCAACATCTGCAACGCGTCACCTGCTGCCGATTCGGCCCCGGCCCTGCTGGTGTTAAATGCCCAGCTGATTGTGGCATCCAAGACGACTGAAAAGAAAATTCCCTTGGATTCGTTTTTTACCGGACCGGGTGAAACCGTTTTGCAGCCCGGTCAAATTTTAAAGGAAATCGTGATCGATCTTCCCAAACAGCACTCGGCGGGATGTTATTTAAAACTGCGCCGAAGGAAAGCGGTGGATGTGTCGTTAGCCGGTGTGGCGTTTCAGGCGGAAACCGAATCCGACGGTAAAACGCTCGCCCGGGTGGGTATCGCCCTCGGCGGGGTCGCGCCGACACCTGTCAGAGTCCCGCAAGCCGAAGCGGTTCTCATTGGATTGTCTGTCGATGAGGCCGGCGCAAAAATATCAGATTGCGCCAAAATTGCCGCCCTAGCTGCCAGCCCCATCGACGATGTGCGTGCTTCGGCTTCGTATCGACGCACCATTGTCGATGCTTTTCTTCATCAATGTGCACAAAAAGTACTGAGTACTCTTCAAAACGGCGGAGGAAAATAATCATGCGCGTTCCGATCGATATTACCGTCAACGGGGAAGAATATCACCTGCAAGTCAAGCCAAACCGGGTACTGCTGGATGTGCTGCGTGAAGATTTGGGCTTGACCGGTACAAAAAAGGGATGCGGTCTGGGCAAGTGCGGTGCCTGTACTGTTTTGTTGGACGGCCGACCGGTTCATTCCTGTTTGCTGCTGGCAGCACAGGCAGATCATCGACAAATCACGACAATTGAGGGTATCGCGGCAGAAGAGCCGCATCCGCTTCAGGCCGCATTCGTTGAAAAAGGGGCCGTTCAGTGCGGTTTCTGCACGCCCGGAATGATCAATGCCGCCAAAGCCCTGCTTGACAACAATCCGGATCCCACTGAAGCCGAAATCAAGTTGGCGATCGCCGGTAATTTATGTCGTTGCACCGGTTACAACCAAATCGTCTCGGCAATCCAATCCTGCACCCCATCAAAATCGGACATCCAGGCCGCGGAAAGGATGGAATCAAATGAGTGAGTTAGACATTGTCGGCAAATCCTATCCCCAGATCGATGGGATGCAAAAGGCCATGGGCAAAACAAAATTCGTTACGGATTTGGTCTTGCCGGGCATGCTCTACGGCCGCACGTTGCGCAGCCAATACCCTCACGCAAAGATAAGGAATATTGATACCTCCAGGGCGAAAGCGCTGGTAGGTGTCAAAGCGGTCATCACTTATGCCGATACCCCGGGCATCAAATTCGGACCGCGCTCAGAAGACTGGACCATCTTTGCCGGGGACAAGGCCCGCTTTTACGGGGATGAGGTGGCAGCCGTCGCCGCAATTGATGAAGATACGGCCGAAGAAGCCCTGGAGCTGATCGAGGTCGAGTATGAAGAGCTGCCTTTTGTGACGGATCCGCTGGAAGCCATGCAGCCGGGAGCTCCCCTGGTCCACGATGACAAACCGGCCAATATAGCAGCCGAGTTCAACGTTGAAGTCGGTGACGTCGACCGGGCCTTTGACGATTCCCACATCATCTATGAAGAGCGTTACTACACCAACCAGGTGTACCAGGCCTATATGGAACCTATGGCTACGCTGGCGGACGTGGATCTGTCCGGACGGATAACGATGTGGACCGGAACCCAGATTCCGAACATGATGCGCATGACTTACGCCAAGGCTCTGGGCATTTCAGCGGATAATATCCGGGTCATCGTTCCCGACTACGGCGGGGCCTTCGGCGCCAAGATGGAAAACAACATCCACCTCGTCGCCGCTGTTCTGGCCCAAAATGCGAAAAGACCGGTGAAATTAGTCAACACCCGACACGATGATTTTCTTGCCGGCAATCCGCGGGTACCCATGGTCATCGACATCAAACTGGGCGCAACTAAAGAGGGCATCCTAACGGGCAAAGAGGTCCAGGTTGTGGGGGCCGCCGGCGCCCGGCTGGTTTACTCCATGGTGATCGTGGCCACGGCCTGCTACCGGGTCGATTCGCTGTATCGCTTTGAGCATGTGCGTTCAAAAGGTTATACCGTTTACACGAATACGGTACCCACGGCCTGTTTCCGCGGTTTCGGTAACTCTCAGATGACCTTTGTGCTTGAATCGGCTTGCGACATGATTGCCGACCAGCTAAAAATGGACCCGGCTGAGCTGCGCCTAAAAAATGGTATCGGACCCAATGAAACCAGCATTCACGGCTGGAAAATAAGCAGCTCAGGCTTGAAAGACTGTGTCATCCAGGCCACGGAGAAGGCTGATTGGAAAATGAAGCAACAGCAAAAAGAGCCTCTCAAAGGAATCGGGCTGGCCTGCTGCAACCATGTATCCGGCAACCGTCCCTTTGCCCGTGAGTTTGACGGTGGCGCAGGTATCGTTCGAGTTGGAAGGGACGGCCGGGTGACGGTCTATCACGGCGAATCAGATATGGGACAGGGGATGAAGACTACTTTTGCCCAGATAGTGGCCGAACGTCTGGGGGTTCCTCTGGAGATGGTTCACGTGGCCGATGTCGATACCGACATATCTCCTTTCGGTCTGGGAAGTTTCGCGACCCGCGGAACATTGATGGGCGGCAACGGCGTACTGGCAGCCGCCCAAGATGCCTCCAGGCAACTGGCGGAAATCGCTGCGGAAATACTTGAAGCCAGAATCGAAGACATTGAATGTCGCCAGGGTAAGTTTTTTGTCAGCGGCTCTCCGGAAAAGAGTTTGCCGTTTCAAGAGGTAGCGGCCCAGGCCACGTTTGCCCGTCATGGGGCGCCGGTGATTGGAACCGGATTTTACAAACCACCGACGGTGTTGCCGGATCCCGAAACCAAGTACGGTAATATTTCTCCGGCCTATCCTTTTGCCTGCCAGATTGCCGAGGTGGAAATCGACCCCGGCACCGGCCAGGTGACTGTCACAAATTTTGTGGCCGCCCACGATGTCGGCCGGGCCATTAACCCGATGGCCACCGAAGGACAAATCCAGGGCGGTATAACCCAGGGGCTGGGCTGGACGCTGATGGAAGATATGGCCTACGAAGACGGTAAATTAATCAATCCTGATTTTGTTGATTATATTGTCCCCAGTGCTTTGGATGTTCCCGCCATACAACCGATTCTGGTGGAACCCATCGAACCCAACGGTCCCTACGGTGCGAAAGGCATCGGCGAACCGGCCCTGAATCCAACGATGGCAGCCATCACCAATGCGATATACAACGCCACCGGAATCAGGGTCAAACGGTTGCCGGTTTCACCCGAGAAAATTCTCGCCGGACTGAATAAAATGTAGGCGTTCACGGGTTCAGGGTTGAGAGGTCCAGGGTTCACATCAAATCTGAACTGTTGAATCTTGATATCTGATTTGGCGTGTCACGGCGGGTAGTAAAACGCATTAGAATAGAACGATCTAAACAAAAGCAACCCTGAACGCTGAACTTTGAACCTGTGAACAGGAGGAATACAACTATGCCTAAGCCCGAAATCGAATTCAAAGATTATGACACCGAGTATGAATGGCGTCCGGTGGAAGGAGACACCCTGGGGATTAAAGAAAAAATTCTCAGCTCCGATCCGGTCACCGGGGATTATACGCGCATGCTGAAGTTTCCGCCGGGCATCGAAACCTCGGAGACCCTGGTCCATGACTTCTGGGAGGAAGTTTTGATTGTCGAGGGCAGCCTTTACGATATGGCTAAAAAAGAAACCTTTCTGGCGGGATTTTATGCCTGTCGCCCACCGGGAATGACTCATGGACCGTATAAAATTCCTTACGGGTGCGTTACCTTTGAAATCAGATATCATGCAAAGTAATCGGATTTGGGTTCCGGTTTTTCCGGCTTAGTTTATACCTGGGGTAGTGAAAATGGTCCATAACACGGCTGCTAACTTTTATCCCATTTTTATTCCTCTTTTCGCATGTTAGGTTTCAGGTGTCAGGTGTCGGGCATAAGAGAGAACGCAGTGACAGCCAAAAATTAGATCCATTGGAGAAAACATTGGGACACAAAGTTGCAGAACTCCAGCGGCGCCGGAAGTTAGACAAGAAATCGGCTTTATTAGAGAATCCATCTTTCAGGGTTCGGCTTTGAGCTCTTGGGCTCTCACTCCTGACACCTGACACCTGACACCTGACACCTGAAACAAGAAGGTTGGAACAAAAACGAGATCAATAATTAAGTATATGTGAGTTTATATGAGGGGAAATTTTCACCACCCTAGCTTATACCTCTTAATAATAAGAAGAAGGTGGAGGAGGAAAAAAATTGGAATTAGATCTTGTGCTGGAATCAAAACAGGAGCGCCGGCAGCTGACGTTTAACTACAGCCGTATGATCAACGCCGGCTATGTTGGCAAAAATCAGGAAGAAGTTCGCCGGCACATAGACGAGCTGGCCGCCAAGGGCATTCCGGGTCCGAAATCGATACCGGTATTATTCCCGGTGGTCTGTCAGGCGCTGACAACTGATTCAGTGATCGAAGTATACGGAAGCGAAACCTCAGGAGAAGTCGAATATGTCCTTTGTGTCGTCAGTGAAGACGAAATTTACGTCGGACTGGGCAGCGATCATACGGACCGACACCTGGAAGAAACCGATATACCTAGGTCGAAACAAATTTGTCCCAATTTGATGAGCCGGACGGTTTGGCCCCTGGAGGAGGTGGAAGAACAGTGGGATGATCTCCTCATGAGCGCCGGCGTGGTAAAGAACGCAGAAGCGATACTCTACCAGGAGGGACGGCTGGGATTACTTTTGAATCCGGCTGAACTGATGGCCTTTGTAAAGAGTAAAATTGACGGGCCTCTGGAGAATCTGATCATCTTCTCCGGAACCATGGGAATGCTGACCGGTGAATTTGTTTTCGGTGAATCATTCTCGGCCAAATTGATTGACGAAAAAACCAACCGTCGCCTGAAAATAGCTTATGATGTGAAACCGCTGGACTACCTGCCGGAGGAGTGACCCTAATTGAGCGAAAAAAATGCTCAATTAGGCGTTAATTGTTATTCGTTATTTGAATTTAATGATCGCCCCATGGGGTTAATGGCTGGGAAGCCGGGAAGCCGGAACGCTGGGATGCCAGGAAGCGAGGAAGCTGGGATGCCGGGGAGCTGGGATGCCGGGAAGCATAAAGGATTTGATCGATCTTAGTCCTCTAGCCTCCCAGCCTCCTGACTTACCGGCTTTCCAGCATTCTAGCCTCCAAGCCTCCCAGCTTCAAGCCTACTCAACCAGTAACTCCCAATTGGTTTTTAAACTGGAGGGTACGAAAGAGGGGAAATAATGAAAGTTGCATCCATTCAAATGTCCGTCGTTGAAGGCGACAAAACGGCCACCGTTGACAAAGCCGTTGAAAACATTTACCGCTGTGAGGGAATCGATCTTGTCATATTGTCGGAAATCTGGAATGTCGGCTTTATGAGCTTTGACTGCTATGTCTCCGAAGCCGAGGACCGCAATGGGCAGACTCTGACAAGGCTGCGCGAAGCTGCCCGAAAGATCGGTGTTTATCTGCACACCGGCAGCTTCGTTGAGATGAAAAACGGCAACTACTACAACTCCAGCTATCTGATATCCCCTGATGGAGATATTCTTGCCAACTATCTTAAGATTCACCTCTTCGGCTACCATTCCAAGGAGACCCAGATCCTGACCCCCGGTGATGCGATCGTCGTGGTCGAAACCCCTATCGGAAAAATCGGTCTGGCGACCTGCTATGACCTTCGCTTTCCGGAACTGTTTCGCAATATGGTGGAACAGGGAGCCGAAATTTTTCTAATTTGCTCCGCCTGGCCCTATCCAAGGCTTGAGCACTGGCTGATGTTAAACCGGGTGCGCGCATTGGAAAATCAGTGTTTCCTGATGGCATCGAATTCCGTGGGCTTAAATCAGGGAATTCAGTTCGTCGGCCACAGCATGATCACCGATCCCTGGGGTACAATTCTGGCCGGGGCCGGTGATCAGGAAGTCATTATCAAATCCGAGATTGATCTGGCCGACTTGGCAACCGCCCGCCAGCAGTTCCCGGCCCTGGCCGATCGTAAAGATTGGCTGCAGGGAGCAGGCACATAAATGAATATTGTCGATTGAATATTGAATAGTCAGTTCCGGCTTTTCCGGGTTACAGACCTCGTTGAATAGTTTATCCGCCAAACAGAATGCGGACTTGCAGCCAAGTTGAATCGTTGATTAGGGAACTTAGTTCGCTTCGCTCACAATTGGAATAGTGGAATGTTGGAATTATTCCATCATTCCATCATTCCATGCGGCTTACCAAGATAATGTCCGCAAAAAGCACTGTGATTCCAATAAATTGTAGAAATTGCGAGACGTTACGATTGTTGAAACATGAAGTGTCCAATTATTTAGCAAATATGGGATAAATCCATATTTACAACCACTTAACCAATCAACTAATCAACCAATCAACGATATCCGGCTTAGGAGAAAAGGAGAAACAGCATGGCAAATTTAGCCATTGATTTTTGCGGTGTCCGCATCAAAAACCCTTTGGTGGCGGCTTCGGCCGAGCCGACGCTAAACGCCAGTAATATGAAAAAATGCATCGATACCGGCGTCGGAGGCGTAATTGCCAAAACCATGACCGACTCACCGGAAATGCGGGAGTTGACGACCCGGGCCAAATGGCGTTTTTTAAACCAGCGCCATGAGGTCTGTCACGGGAAAGTCCCCCGCGGTTTCAGTCTTTACAGCCGCAGCGGCCTGGCGATCGAACCCCCGGAAGACTTTGTCAAAGAAATCAAGGAAACGTTGAAGTATGCGGATGACCAGGATGCGGTTGTCATCGGCAGTATCGGCTCAATTGAGCTCGATGGCTGGGTGACACTGGGCAAACAGATAGAAGATGCCGGTGTACCGCTGATTGAGCTGAATTTTGGCTGTCCGCATCCGAAGCTGATGCCGGGTGTTCGCACCGGTATGAATGTCGGCCAGGATTTTGATTACGCCTGTGAAATCACGCAAGCCGTCGCCGAAGCCCTGACCGTTCCGATTATGATCAAAGTGACGCCCCAGGTATCGGACCTGGTCGCATTTTCCGGAAGGCTGAAAGATGCCGGTGCAGCGGCAGTTACCCTGACCAATCGTTTCATCGGATTTGTCCCCGACATCGAGACCGGAAAGCCCTTGATATACGGTCAGGCGGGTGTCGGCGGTCCCTGGACCAAGCCGCTGACGCTGCGCTGGATCAATGAAGTCAGAAAGGCCTACGGCGGAGAAATTTTTATCGCCGGCACCAACGGCGCCTATGACTGGCGTGACATCGTCATGTTTATCATGAGTGGGGCCCACATCGTGGAAATGTGCTCGGCGGTCATGTGCTATGGCTACAGCTGGCTGGCCAAGCAGGTCGAAGGTCTGGATAAATTTATGGATGAAAAAGGATATAAGACCATTGATGAAATGCTCGGCATTGCATCCGACGCTGCCATGGCTTACTGCGATATGCCTGCCGAAAAAGCGCGGGTCATTGCGGATCACTGCATCAACTGCAAGATGTGCCTTAAAGCCTGCTTTTCCGACGCCATGCAGGAGGGAGAAAAGCATACCTGGGTCAATACTGACAATTGTATTGGTTGTGGCGGTTGTTACTCGGTATGCCCGGCTGAAGGTGCCATCGAGATCGAAGTCGTATCCGAATCCGAGAGCTGCGAGCCGATGGTGCAGCAATGAAACCGCTTATTCAATTTTTGTCTGACCCAGAAGTGGAGCTTCTTCACAATCAAGCATTGCGGATTTTAAAAGAGATCGGCATGCGTCTGCCCCACGAAGAAGCGCTTGAGCTGATGTCGCAAAACGGGGCTGAAATTTTGGATGGCAATGTGGTTCGAATTCCGCAGCGATTGGTCAGCGACGCTATTGAAACCGTACCGAAGCGAAAAGATGTTACCCTGTACGGCCGCGACTCCCAACATGATGTCACTTTTGAAAAACACGAACCAGCCCTGGCCTGCATGACCATGGCCGTGAATGTCATCGATCCGCACACCCGCCGGAAACGGCCGGCAACCAACGACGATCTGGCGGCCTTGACGCGTATTGCCGACCAACTGGAGCACATCCGGGTCAACGGGGGCCTGGTGACCCCCCAGGAGGTTCCGGGGGAATTTAACGACTGGTACACCTGGGCCACCACCATCAAAAACACGACCAAGCATATAACCGGTGGCATGCTGGGAGCCCGCTGTGTTCAGGACGCTGCCAAAATGGGAGCGCTTGCGCTGGGGGATGAAAACCGATTCCGCGAGCGACCGTTCATCTCCGGGTGGGTTTTAACCCTGCCGCCTTTGGGCATCGATGCGGAGTCCCTGGATGCGCTGATGGAGATGAGCCGCTGGAAAATACCGGTGATGCTGAGCTCCGGACCGATTCTGGGGACATCTTCGCCGGTGACGATTGCCGGCACCATCGCTCAGACCCATGCCGAAATATTAGGATGTCTGGTTGTTTCCCAGCTGGTAAATCCCGCAGCGCCGATTGTTTACACCAGCTTTGCACGCGGGGTGGATATGAAAACAGGTAATGTGTCCATGGCTTGCCCCGAATTCGGAATTCTGAAAGCCGCCCTGGCTCAGATGGGAAAATATTTGGACCTGCCCGTTCGGATGCCATCGATGCTCAGGGATTCCAAAGTATTGGACGCCCAAGCCGGATTCGAAACCGGAATGATCGGAACCGTAACCGGTTTGAATGCAGATTTAATGGACGCCATGCAGCTGGACATGGATCTTGTGGTGGATTTCCCGGATCTGGTCTTTTGTGACGAATGCATGGCGGGCATCCGCCGGATGGCCAGAGAACTTGTGATCGATGAAGAATCGCTTGCGCTGGAAGCCATGCAAGAAGTCGGCCCCGGCGGTACTTTCCTCACCCACACCCACACCTTCGACAACTTTCGCCGGGAGCTGTGGATGCCAAAACTGTTAGAGCGCAGAAACTGGGAATCCTGGGAAAAAGACGGCAGCCTGGACATCATCAAAGTTGCCGAAAAAATAGTCCTGGACATGTTGGCGGCAAATCCCGATAAATTGCTTTCAGCAAAAACAGAGGATCAAATTGATGAGATTGTCATAAAGGCGCAGGAGAATGATCATCGATAAGAGCAAGATAGTCACCTCGGATTTTAACATACCACCCGGCATGATCGACCTGAGCATCGGCCAGCCCAGCATGTCTTTACTACCACTGGCAGCATTGGCGCAAGCTGCCGAACATTGCCTCTCGCAGAACAATCCGTATATTTTAGCGTATGGTGCCGAGCAGGGAAACTGGTATTTCCGCAGTGCCCTGGCCGGGTTTCTCAGCGATGAGTATCATTTCAGCGTGAATCCGGATCATTTGTTTACAACGGCAGGAGCCTCCCAGGGACTTGATTTCGTTTGCCGGTTGTTGACCCAACCCGGCGATACCGTTTTTGTTGAAAACCCGACCTATTCCCTGGCCCTGAGAATATTTGCCGATCACGGCCTTAATGTGGTGGGACTGCCCATGGATGAAGACGGTCTGATCACCGAGGCGCTTGAAGAAAGGTTGACCCGTCAGAGGCCGGTATTTTTTTATACCATTCCAACCTTTCACAATCCTTCTAGTCGTACGCTTTCCGAAGTCCGTAGAAAAAAACTGGTTCAATTAAGTTTGGATTACAAATTTAAAATTGTTGCCGATGAGGTATACCAGTTGCTGGCTTATACAATCACTCCCCCGCCTCCCATGGCAAAATTTACAGAATATGGAACCGTCCTCTCTTTGGGGTCATTCTCAAAAATACTTGCACCGGGTTTGCGTTTGGGCTGGATTCAAACCCATCCTGATTTGATGGAAAGGCTGATAAATAATGGTTTGATATTCAGCGGTGGCGGCTTGAATCCATTTACGTCGGCGATCGTGCAAAGTGCCATTGAACTCGGCCTGCAGGCCAAACAGCTGTCTCATCTAAAGAAAGTATATTCACAACGCAAGAACGCTTTAAATTCAGCATTGAGAGAAAATCTTCGCAATTTGGTCTCATTCGTTGAACCCGGCGGCGGCTTTTTCACATGGTTGCGCCTGCCCCAGGGCCTTGACGCCGAAAAATTGCTACCCGAAGCTAATAAACATCATGTTAATTTCCCACCAGGACCAAATTTTTCTCCCCAGCGGGGTTTAAAAAATTATATGCGCCTCAGTTTCGCTTATTATGAAGCGTCCGATTTAAAGGAAGCCGTCAAGAGGTTAACCGCCGTTATCCAGTGATTGCGGCATATTAGAACCAACCCCAAACCGTCATTACAGACGAAACGCTCGATCCTCCCGGTCATTTCCAGTATCCGAGCCGATTCTCCAATCTGTTTTCCGGGGCGGTGTCTTTTTTTCCTGCCAGGGGTATCGAATGCGGGTGTGAAATGACGATTGCAGAGCATCGACCAGCGTTTTGACGATTTTTGACAGGTCCCGGGAAGTCAGGTCACATTCACTGAACTGGCCGTCGACAAGGCGCTTGACCAGAATGAGACGAACCATTTTTTTAATTTTCTTGCGCGTCGGTTCCTCTATAGACCTGGAGGCCGCCTCAACCGCATCGGCAATCATTAGAATCGCGGCTTCAACGCTCTGGGGTTTGGGTCCCGGGTAGCGGAAATCCTGCTCCTGCATGGCGCTCTTCGGATAGGATTTGGCTGCAATATTGTAAAAATACTCCATTAACTGGGTGCCATGATGCTGCAGAATCAGATCTACGACCACCTTCGGTAATCCCGACTCTTGACCGATTCGCATACCGTGCCGGACGTGCTTGATAATAATTCGGGCACTTTCACGGGGTTCCATCACATCGTGGGGATTATCGCCCTCGAATTGATTTTCGATAAAAAGTTTGGGGTTCATCATTTTACCGATATCGTGATAATATGCGCCGATCCTCAACAACTGCGTGTCGGCCCCGATGACCTCCCCCACAGATTGAGCAAGATAGGCCACCGTCATGCAGTGTTGATAGGTACCCGGGGCTTTGGACAAAAGCTCTTTCATCAGCAGCCGATTAAGGTCCATGTAACGGTTGAGTTTAAAGGTGGAAGCGGTATCCCAACTGATTTCCAGCAGTGGTAACAGCAAAAGGGCAAATGGCCCCGCAACCAGACCACCGATGGCGGCCCAGGCGATGTTCCATGTCAATGCCGCATCAACTATCTGTATCAGGCCGTCAAAATTAACGGTTAGCAATGGGATAAATTGTGAAAAGACAGCCTGCCAGTCCATTGTGAATACGAGGAGCGTGAGCGCGTTGATAATTCCGACCAGCAACGAAGGCAGTAAAATTTGCAGGCGTCTTTGCAGACCCGAAGAAACCAGTACCGCAGCAAATCCCCCGAATGTGAAAAAAAGCAGAATCTGATAGGTCGGTCCGGCAAATAAGCTTACCAGCATCGCGCTGACCAGTGTGGTGGCGGTGGCAATCATTTTGCCATGGTTTAAAAAGATGATCAGCATGGGAAGCAGACAGAAGGGCAAGCCATAAATTGGGAATGGGGTAATTGCCAGGTAGCCTTTAAGTATGACTGTCGTGGTTATCAGCAACACCAGCACAAAGCGATAAGGCGGTTGCTGGCGGGATCCGTTTGCCAGAATTTTTGATAGGAATAAATTATAGAACCCCACCATAAATAAAATGGTAAAAATAATCCAGGGGGCGTCCCGATAGATCCAGCCAACTTTATGTTTCTGATACGAGGCCAGCAGCAACACGTCTTTTTCATTTAAAACCTTGCGAAACGGTACCAGAACATCGCCCGGGTTGTATGAAACCATGCGGGACGGAAATTCCCGATCGATTTTGTCTAATCGGCGTTCGTTTTCCTGCTGATCATATTTAAGGTTTGGCTGTAGGGTTGCCCGGGAAACCTGCACAACCGGATCCAGAACGCGCTTGTCGACCTGCCAGAATAACTGCCGGATTTTATCTTCCAGCAGCAATTGGGCCTTTTCGAGGGAAATCAGATCATTTACCGGATGTGTCACGGCAGCGGCGGAATTCGGGTTCTTTATCCGTATATTCTCCTTGCCCGCAAGGCCCTGGTGATCCTGTATAATCTTATTTTGCAGGATTGATTCTTCAATGGTGAGAATTCCCTTCAGCAGATTATTAAGGTCACGGTATTTCAGGATGTGGCTTATACTGGCGGGCGAAAGCTGCTCATCGAATTCCTTTTGCAGCTGATTGTGAAGATTCTCCACCCCCGTTTGTTTCTTTTCCTGAAAGGCGGAAACGGCCTGTATGAATGCCTTAAACTTTTTAATGGAAGCTTCAACATCCTGAGGAGTATAGCGGTAGACAGGAATGTACTGAGATAGCGCATTTTTGCGTTTAACATCCAACGCTGTTTGCTGGTCGAAGCTGAAGCTGCGGCGTGACCTGATGGTCAGGTATATCGCTCGATCCGATTGAGGCGGCCGGAAATGGAGGTAGATGTCCTCCATGTAACAAGCTAAAACAATTATCGAAATTAGAATGATATTAAGAAACAGTCGCATAGGGTTCTATCCGGGATCATGCCAAAGGCGAACGCCGTCACGCCATCGCCTGGGATGAACGCGATGGTCGTTGACTCGATTGGTCCGCACGTAAAACTAAACCCTGATCATATATACGTGCAGGACAGGAGTCAATGAAATCTGCGAAAAAGTTGAAAAAAATAAGTAGAAAGTAACATATCCAAAAATTAAGCCAGCCGCGGGGAAATATTCAGCGGTTGGATTGTTTTTCAATTAATTTTTTAACTATTTGAAAAAATGTAATAAAATTATGAAATCTTGCTATTTTAATTGATTTCTGGCATAATATGTGAATATTCCGCTAACAATTATTCGGGTGACTTTCAGGGAGATTTAAGATGTTCGGCCTGGGGAAAAAACAAAAGAAAGATATTGATGACAAAGCGGCGGTCGGCGGGCCTAAGGCAAGATCACCTTTGGGCGATATTTCTAAAATGCTGAATGCATCGGGCAGAATCGCTCTTCCCACCCTCCAGAAGCTTGTAAAAGTGTATCAAAAGATCAAATTTAAAATTTTTATGGAACAACCGGCGCTCGTTGGATCATCCATTCAGCCCGGTTCCTTGAACCTACGGAAACGTGCCAGCAAAGAGGAGATGAACCGAACTGTAGTTTTTGATTTAAACGATGCTGAGGAGGCCTCATCACCTTCAGAAACCCTCAAGCATGCAATTTATCCTTTGGTCAAGGGCGAAGATGCCAGCGGGCCGGTAAACTTTTTTACCGTCGGTCGGGTCGATGGAAATGATATGATAATGCCGGATTATGCCATTTCCAAAGAACATGCGATTCTCGAAATTAGAAGGGGAAATTACACAATCAGGGACTGTGGATCCACCAACGGCACCATGGTCAACGGAAAACGCCTTGATAAAAAACCGGTGAATCTGCGGGATGGAGATGTTGTTGCTTTTGCCCGCTATAAATTTACATTCCTTTTCCCCGAGTCACTGTACGACATGCTCAGCGGGTCCGAAGACGGGTGAAAGGAAGGTGAGAAGATGAGAAGGTACGAAGGTGGGAGAAGGAATGATTCGATTGCGGATTGACTGGGCATAGCGCAGAGGGCAGCGAGCATAGCGCAGCCTCCGGCCCGTAAGGCCTACCCCCTGGAGGGAGGGCAAAGTGACCAGAATCAGCCTTAGCCCTGCGTATTCTACCTTACACCCTAAACCTTCTACCGTACGCCTTAAGCCTATTCCTTATTTCCAACTTCCGAATTCCTAATACCTTATACCTGATATTTTCCAGCATCCAGTATCCAGCATCCAGCCACCAGTTACTATCTGTCCAGTTCCGCTCTAATCGCACGGCCAATTTTTTTCAGCAGGTACGGTTTTTTAACATAAGTGCCGGCTCCCAGCTCAAGGGCTTCTTTGACGCGTACCGATTCAGAATAACCACTTGCAATAATTGATTTTTGACCCGGGCGAATTTTGAGGATTTTGCGGTAGGTTTCGAGACCGTCAATGCCGGGGTCCATAATCATGTCCAGTACCAGCAGGTCGGCCTTATGCTCGTGCATGTATGCGATGGCTTCTTCACCGCTGGATACCGTGGTAACCCGATAACCCAGTTTTTCCAACATCTCGGCCGCGATTTGGCGCTGTGCTTCAAAATCATCAACCACCAGTATGGATTCACCCGATCCCATTAATTCCTGAATCGATGCAATTTCTGCCTCCGGGTAAAACTCTTTACGTGTGATCGGAAAATATAATGTAATTTCGGTTCCCTGTCCTTCCGTGCTGGCAATGTCGATATAACCCCGATGGTCTTTTACGGTACCCCAGACAACCGCCATGCCCAGACCGGTTCCGCTTCTGCCCATGGTTTTTTTAGTATAGAAAGGCTCGAAAATTCTTTCAATATCCTCCGGCGAAATTCCGATACCGGTATCTGTCACGGTGAGAGTGGCATAATCTCCTTTGTTGATATCGTCAAATCCGTACATGATTTTGTCTATATGCCTGTTTTCGGTGGTTATGACAGTGGTACCCCCGTCCAGCATCGCCTCGGCGGCATTTGATACTAAATTCATTATCGTTTTGGATAAATGCACGGGTGAGCCCAGTATGTTAAGCAGGTTTTCATCCAGAAGCTTTTTTATGTTCACATTGGAATGATTCAGCTCTAATTTCGCATGTTCCGGGCTTAGCAGATATTCTGAGACGATCGAATTTAGATTAACTACCTCGGTTGCTTCTACCCCTCTGCGAGCGAGGGTTAACAGATCCTGCACGATAGCTGCTGCTTTTTCACCTGATTTTTGAATGGTTAGAATCGGCTTTCGCAGTGGGCTGTCAGTTTTAAGATCCATCAACAGTAGTTCGGGATAGCTGACAATGCCGGAAAGTATATTGTTGAGATCGTGAGCGACACCTCCGGCCAGGGTTCCAATGGCTTCCATTTTTTGTGCCCGCTGCAGTTGGGCCTGCAGCTCCTCTTTTTCCTGGCTGGCCCATTTGAGTTCGGTGATGTCGTTGCCGATGCAAAGTATTTCGATAAAGCCTCCAGCGTCGTCGAAAATAGGTTTGTAGGTCCATGCAATCCAAACGACTTCACGGGCTCTGGTCTGGGTTTCGTTTTCACTGACCATTTGTCGGGTGGGGTCATTACGCAGGGAGGAGATCAGTTTTTCGAAACTCAGCTGGTTTGGACCGGGTGCGGGCATAATGATGTGAGCGGCATTTTCACCGATCAGTTCCTTTTCCGTATAACCGAAAAAGCGCTGGGCAAATTCGTTAAAATAAGTAATTTTTCCTTCTGTATCCACCCGCAGGATAATACTGTTGGCATTTTCCACCAGCTCGCGATATTTTTTCTCGCTGGCATGAAGTTTTTCAAATGCCATGGCATTTGAAATACTCATGGCCAGCTGCGATGCGACCCCAATCAGCAGGCTCATATCACTTTGTCTCAAGGGGCGGCTGGACGTGCTATTGTCAACGGCTAAAATTCCCAGGGATTCCTTCTCTTTAATTATAGGTACACAAATCAACGCCTCACTGCCCAGCCGTTTGGCGATCTCGTAGCTTCTGTGAGATAATGAGCTGTGTATTTCACTAACATTGTTGATCAGAAATGGTCGCTGCTCTTTTATGGCCAGTACAAATAAGCCCTTGGAATCCGGGTTGTCCAGGCGAAACTCGGTATTTTTCAAAATCTCTTCTTCAGCTTGATTTTGTCCAAAACCAGTGCAATATCGAAGAACGGTCTTCTCTTTGTCGACCAGCATGATCATGCCGCGATCGAAGTCCAGGCGTTTTTCCATGACACCGGCCACCGTTTTCATCAGATTGTCGATGTCCAATATGTTAGAAGTCGCCTGGCCGATTTCCTGAACCAACAGCGCGTTGTTATAACCGATGTTACTCTCAAGTATATTGTCCTGGGCTGCTTCTTTTTGCGTTTCAATGGTTTGGATTAATGCTTTTTTTTCAAGAATTTCGGTGAAATATGCCAGCAGTAGAATCAAAGTCGAGCTGCCCAGCGCAGATACCGCCCAGATCGAAGCCGGAAGGAAGAAAAACAATACGACGAGGAAAAACATACTTAATAGCAGGGTGTAATTTCGGATCAGCTTTAGGAAGATCTTGGGGGTTTTGGTCCATGTGATAATGTACCGACAGCAGTCATCACCCTGGTGCACGCAGGCGGGATGATTAATCTGGGCATACTTGTCCGTAAATAAGTGAGCGAGGGACTCGAACATGCCTCTTCGATTTTCACATTGATAGGGTTTTTCGTTAACCCCGGGCTTGGGAACGGCCGTTATTTCCACCTGGTTCGATCCAATTTTTTTGGCACGGACATCCGCCCCTCGGCTCCACAGGGCATACATTTTTTCAAGTAGCAGATAGATGGTCCTCGGACTCATTAAACCCAGAGCGTATTGCCTTATCGCCCCCAATCCCTTTGTTGATGTTGTATAGCGCCCGGCTTCCCGGGCAATGTTCGGATTACCGGTCCGAGCCACCAAAATGTTATGCAAGCGATCCTGCTGTTCCTGGGTAAACCAGTGGGCAGGGTCTTCTATCTCATAATTGGCAATACCCGCTTCTTCCAGTACTGAGTCAACCTCAATATCCGGATAGTTATTGCTTATATACTGAACGTAAATTTTGGTTATACGACTGTTATAAAGGGGGGCCGACTCGCTCATTTTCCATTATCCGTTGGGCTAATCACCAAATAGCTGATGGCAAGCCTACTTTTTAACGTGGATTGCCCCTGCTGAAGATTGATTTCGCCAACCTTCGAAACCGGCAGAGCAACAATTCCACGAATCAAACGAAAAGAATAATAAACTCATAAGCTTATGTCAAGCAAGGATATATTTTCATACCCTATCCGAGAAGATTTACAATTTTACTTGCCGGAACTAGCTGAACCTCTTTTTGCAATTCGGGCAGCATCTCGCGCAGGACTTCATAGGTTGTTGAATGCGGATGCCCGATACCGACGGCATAACCGTTGCGCTGCGCAATCCGTATCAATTCCTTTACCTGCTTGCGGATAAACCGGGCTTCCTGCCGATGATCCAAAAAAACATCCCGCTGGGCAAATGGAATTTGAAGC
>PVMK01117113.1_pt1 | contig 26078 bp, 28 predicted proteins | sample 1853481 | NCBI WGS metagenome assembly PVMK01 (sample SAMN08533507, study PRJNA380276) | Marine sediment metagenome, whole genome shotgun sequencing project.
CTTGTCCGAGGCCAAGAGTTGCGCCTTTGCTAAGGGACCTTGCGACCCAATCGTTCCAGCACGTCATCCAATCGCGGATCGTCGCGGAGATTATCCAGAAACGGATCACCCGTCATTACACTTAGCGTTGAATCACGCCTGTCGATTGCGCGATGCAGCCAGCTGAATGATTCATCCAGGTTGCCGAGATAGGCATGCACCTGCACGATCTCGTAGGTCCAGCGATCCCCAATTGCGATTAATTTCTCCAGCTCCGTAGCCGCACTCCCGTTATCGCCCATCGCGTGAAACACCATTGCTCGACCGGCCAGTCGATAACCATCTCGTGGCTCTTTGTTCATCTGCAAAAGCGCATCGTCAAGATCACCACTGACGAGCATTACAGTACCGAGACGATAATTTATCCCGTGCCCTGTCGGAAGCAACTCATGAGCCTCGGCATACGCAGATTTCGCCTCATCGAGGCGCCCCAAACGGAAATAATTGCGCCCGAGACCCAACTTGGGTCCCCAAGATACCGGATCGAGAATTTCTCTTTCTTTGTGAAGGCGAATCGACTCCGCAAAATCGCCGTCGATCAGCGCGATCCTGGCCGCCGACCTCAGAACATCAGGATCATGCGGTGCAAGTGTTACCGCTATTTCCTGTTCATTTCGGGCGGTCTCCAAATCATAGTCGTAGTCTCTGGCTATACGCGACAGTGCGACATGTGCCTGTGCGTTATCGGCGTCCAGACGCAGTGCTTCCATTACGGCTGCATGGGACTTTGGGTTTCCTTCGTTCGGGTGCCAGGCACCGGCAGATGAGCCGTCGGCGTAGATAAGGGCAAGCTGCAGCCAGGCCGGCACATATGTGCAATCGATCTCCAGTACCCGTCGCACTACAGCTTCGGCCTGTAAGAAGCCGGCGGCGGTGAATTGAGCCGTCAGCGCTTTGCTTTGCAAATACAGCGCATACGCCTCGGGTGACGTTGTGCCTGAGCGCGGCGCCTCTCCAAGCAATTGGACTTTTAGTGCACCAACGACTGATTCGGCTATTTCATCTTGGATGACAAATACGTCTGCAAAACTCCGATCCCAGGGCTTCGACCATACGAGCGTGTCCGTGGACACGTTAATGAGTTGTGCGGTAATACGAATAGTGCCTCCGGAGCGTCGCACGCTGCCCTCCAAGACATGCTCGACGCCCAACGTGCGCCCTATTTCGGCAATTGTTGCGTCTTTTCCCTTAAACGAGAATGCAGAGGTTCTCGATGTGACGCGAAGTTCGGGAATTTGCGCGAGCAGGTTTAGAACGTCTTCGGAAAGACCATCGGAAAAATATTCTTGCTCTGAATCATCGCTCAAATTGATGAATGGCAATACCGCAATCGTTCGTTGTCCGTTATCCGTCCTGTCGGTTTTGCGGCCGGTGTGTTGAGTAATCGACACGGCACGATCAACATCTTTCTCTTTCTTGACACCTTCGGGTGTCATTTCGAATGCCCAGGCGAAAAACAACGCCAAAGGAAATCCGAGGATTAAGAACAATGCCACACCGGACTGGAACCACTCGGGCAGATGAAGTGCTGGAACCAGAGTGTCGGACACCTGCAACAGCAACCAGGCGATGATCATATAGGCAACGCCGACTCGAAAGACGTTGCGGCGTTTGAGTTCTTGAACGAACGACATGGCACCTCCGGCTTGGATCGAGATTAATTCTTGACCCAGATGCTCAAGAATGGCCTGATTCAGGGTAGTTTTCTATTTTCTCAGGTGCTAATCCGCAGTTTCTTGGTCGGCTGGTTGATGTCCGCTTTGGGTCAAAAGCAGACGCTCGATGCAGCCAGGATATTACCATCTGAGTGGCTGGTATTGGGGTATACCGGACACTCGCCACTCACCATCAGCAGCGGCTGGTTTCGGCCAGAAGCGGCCGCTGAGCTAAAATCGGGCTGGTTATCAAAAAAGCGACTAGCCATCGCCGGATTCTGACTTGCATCGCGAGGATTCGGTTTATCTCAACAGCCACTACAATAGGATCAGGTCCCTCAATGATGCGCAGCGTCCACCTCGGTGTATTGAGTCGACGGTAACCACTGCGTCAAAATTGACGACCTGCACATTATTGATATCGAACGGCGGCCACGCACTTGCTCCGACTGGCAAATAGGGCGGTGCGGTTGTTGGGTCCGAGGCCAGCCCGATCCACGCGTTCTGCATGGCATCTGTCACTGCGGCGTCATCGGCATCGGGTGTGTGGCCAACTACATCGTATGTCTCGAAGAGAAACATTAGATCGTTAGCATGCATGGCACCCATGCCTACGCGGCTACCGGTGCTAAATTCTCGCGAAAATGTGTACAAGTATGATGCTGCATTGCCCGACGCACTGCGAGCCAATTCCTCCGCTTCGCAGTTCATAATCCAATCGGCCCAAAACGTGATCCACGTGTCCGCTACGGACGGGAAGTCGGCGGTTGGATACAGCGCGTAAATCTGGTCGTCTTTTGGCGAACCAAAGATGGCCGTCAGTCGTGCCCGGTACGCAGTGTCATCCGCAGGTGGTACGCCGGACTGACCTGCACCTCCTTCCTCGGATGTCGCGCCAACGATAATAGGAATGCTGCCGATCGTTTCGGCGATAAGGGCTGTGTGTGGATCGGACGTGACAACGACGCCATCGACAATCGGTCCGAAAAGGCTTCGTCCATTGTTCGCAACAATGGCGGCCTGCCCTGCAGCAAACAGGTCAACAGCCGGCAAATCGCGCAGGCACTGCGGGATATCCGCTGCCATGTCACACCCGGCAGCTGCGAGCACGGGTCTATGCAAATTCACTGCGGTATCAAATAATGGCGCCATCGCCATCGAAACTGACGAGTTCAGACGGGTTCGCCGGGAGCAATTGCCGCTTTGTATTGCGGCCGCACTGATGAGTCCGGCAACCTCAGGTGCCGCCAGAATGTGACATACGACGAACGCACCAGAAGATAGGCCGGAAAGCATCACACGGTTTGGATCGCCGTGAAATTCAACGATGTTGTCCTGCAGCCACTCCAACGCAGCTATGACGTCAAGTACTGCGTAGTTCCCCGCCGTGTTGCGAGCATTTTCCTGAATCAGTTCATCCAGTGCAAGCCCGCCGAAAATACCATTCCTTCGATTCAGAGTCACAACGATGATATCGGCATTCTCCGCCAGTGTCGCACCATCTGAAGACGCCGAGTCACCGTTGCCGGCGCCGCCAGGTAGAAAAACAAATACAGGCCGCTCAATATTGTCGTTGTGGGACCAGATATTCAGAAACAGGCAATCTTCCTCACCGACCGATCCCGCGCTCTGAATACAATTTGCCGCGAATTGTGTTGCATCAATCGTGCCGGCGAACGCTGCTGGCGGTGTTGGCGCTTTGAGCCGCAGGCCGCCAACCGGAGGTGCCGCGTATCGGATTCCGCGAAAGATCAGAAGGTCTCCTTCAGCGGAGCCTTGATAAACACCTTCTGTGGTTTGCACCTGGTCTGCCGCAAGCGGCGGAGGGTCGTCGACTATTGGCGGCGTACTACCACCGCCACCACCACAGCCAGATAGTCCTGACATTGCAACGAGGAGCAGTGCTAATACACGAATGCGTCCTAACATGATTGTTGTCCCTTGACGGTTTACGTCATTTCACGACTGGACAACTTTGATCCTTTTTTTCGGCAGTAAGTGGGGCTTGCATCACATTTATGTTAACTAGCGTGAAATTCGCCCTAAGACGTCCGCTTTGGGTCAAAAGCAGCCTCTCAAATCAGATTGGATATTAGCATCTGAGCGGCTGCTTTCGGGGTATACCGGACACTCGCCACTCAGCGCCACCGGCTGCTTTAGGGTGTAAAGCGGACAGTTCCAAAGTGGTAAAATTAACGAATATGAGTGGCTGCTTTCGGCCAAAAGCAGACGTCAGTTATTGTAATTCAACCTTAATTAAAGCGATCGCTTTCTCAATATCAGCAATTAGTGCTCGATATCGGAAGGCTTGAAATGAAGCTCGATATCCGGCGTCAACTATCTGTTCGCGAACGTCGGCACGCTTGAGGATTTCCAGACCGCCGTCACTAAGTTCGAAAGTGGGCCGGTCCAGACTGTAACTTCCAATCTGACTGTAGAGAATCTCAGGGGCAATCATTTTTCGCAGATCACGGGCCTCATTGCGGGTTATGTCTGCCAGCTGAACTAATTTCGGCACTGGGTCGTAAATCGACGTAAGCATCCGGATAACGTCCACATTGGGAATATCCCTGAGCCTGCCAGTGCTGGTCAGTGCCTCATACTCAGCCGACTCGACCTCTGGACTTCTTATATCAAACAATTTCGCAAGGTTTTCCGTCGCCTTGTCTTTCGAGATGCCCTCAGGCTCCCCGTTCATGAAATCTCTTGCTGCCTCGGCAGAAAGATCTAAAATCTCTAAATCGGATTGAAGATCGCTGACGGTAGCCGACAAATTATCAACAAGTCGCGCCAATGAATGTTCGATGCTTTTTTGATTCTGCGCTTCTTGCCACCATGCATCAATTGCAAACGCCAGCAAAATACTGCCAACGATCGCAGCAAATTCAATCGATATTCTTTTCCATTGACTTGTTGTGGCCTGCGCCATTGTTCTCACCGCAATAAAAGAAATGGCCGCATTGGGTCAAAAGCAGCCGCTCAGTAAGTAGGAAATACTACCACCTGAGCGGCTGCTTTCGGGGTATACCGGACACTCGCCACTCGGAATATCCGGGGATGCGAGTGGCTGCTTTCGGCCAATAGCAGCCGCTCAACTTCTACCGGACGACAGTCTGCTTTCGGCCAAGAGCGGTCGGTCATCGAGTGCTCAACTAGCAGTTTCGGGTTCAGGTTGATCGTAAATTCGCCTCACACCCTTCGTCTCTGTAACACAATTATCGATTACCAACTGAAAACCATTATCGAACCAATGACGCCGCCTAGACCAGGCTTCCTGCCAGCCAGGAGATTTCATTACGTCATTGAACGTTGCCACCCATGAGTTCCATATTATTCTGTCCATCATTCCCTCGCGCCATTGAAAATATTGTTCGTTGAATGTGCGGAGAATGCGAGTGGCCATAAAAATGAATTGTAATCGTTCGTTCTCATCCAACGAGTGGAAATCGTAGACACCACGACGGTAGACGTCGACAAGTTCCTTGTTCGACGAGATCATGTCGTACCATCTATTCCATTCCGCGCTTATCGCTTGAACAGATTCGAGACGCATTGACTGAGTGTTCTGTTTGAGTTGACGCCCAACATAAATTAGCGAGCCAACTACTAAGACAGCGGCGGAGATCTCAGCAATGTTTGCAATCTGATCCAAATCCATCCTTTTTCTCCTGGAGCAAGACCGTGTCTAATTTACGACATCAGCTTGTTGACGTCTGCTTTGGGTCAATACCAGCCTCTCAGTATGCTCCAAATTCTAGCACCTGAGCGAATGTCTGCTTTCGGGGTCATACAGCGGACACTCGCCACTCCGTTTAGCGGGGTCGCCAGCGGCCGGTTTCGGCCACATAGCGGCCGTTCACGGCAGCGGTGAGTTGCCCCTCCCCTGGTTGGTAAAAAGCTGGAATCGCATTGTGCACTTCAGCACTAAGCGAAATGCGCGCGTGTTCGATTGGCGAAGGCAACCAAGGACAACATGACGGGCACCTCGACCAGCACGCCGACGACCGTGGCCAGCGCCGCGCCGGAATTTAGGCCAAACAAACTAATCGCAACCGCAACAGCTAGTTCGAAGAAGTTTGAGGTACCGATCAATGCGGCGGGCGCGGCTGTATTGAACGGCACTCGCCAAAGATATCCCCACGAGTAAGCTATGACGAAAATTCCATAGCTTTGAATCAGAAGCGGGACAGCAATCAATGCGATCACCAAGGGTCTGTCGATAATCGTCTGGGCCTGAAAGCCGAATAACAAAACGACCGTGGCGAGAAGGCCCATGATAGAGAATGGCTTAACCTTTCCGGTGAAATCCGCAATTCGCTCATGGCTTCCGGAACTGTCCATTAGTCTTCGAGTTACGTAACCAGCCGCCAATGGAATGACGACGTAAAGTACCACTGAAAGAAGTAATGTTTCCCATGGCACAACGATGTCGGTAATACCCAGCAGAAAAGCCGCTATCGGCGCAAAGGCGAACACCATAATGATGTCATTTATGGAGACTTGTACCAGCGTGTAATTGGCATCGCCACGCACGAGCTGACTCCAGACAAACACCATCGCGGTGCAAGGCGCGACGCCAAGCAATATCATGCCGGCGATATATTCTTTCGCCGTTTCCGGCTCGACGATTCCGGCAAAGACATAGTCAAAAAATAGAACACCCAGTGCAGCCATGCTGAACGGCTTGATCAGCCAGTTCACGACCAGCGTGATGCACAGCCCTTTGGGTTTTTTGCCGACGTCCTTCAAAGACGCGAAATCAACATTGACCATCATGGGGTAGATCATTACCCAAATAAATACAGCAACGACCAAATTGACACTGGCATACTCTATCGATGCAATAGCCTCGAAAAGTTCAGGCATTGCGACACCCAGAATCACGCCCGAGGCGATACAAAGTGCAACCCACAACGAAAGGAATCGCTCGAACAATCCCATTGATGATTCGCTATCAGCACTCATAGTAGTCCGTTCTCAATCCGCCTCTTGAGCATTTGGAGTGCGTCATCAAAAGCCCGTTGAATCTCTTCGTCCGTGCCTTCGGCTTTGGCCGGGTCCGGTGTACTCCAATGAAGCGTCTGATACTCGCCGAGAAAAACTGGACAACTTTCGCTGGCAGCCTGATCGCAAACGGTTATCACCAAGTCAAAAGCCTCGCCTGCATATTCGTCCCACGACGTGCTCCGCGGCTCACCAACGTCGATACCGTTACGTTTTAGCGTCTCGATAGATTCTGGGTGTACGTAGCCTGCCGGAAAACTGCCTGCACTGACGGCCTCATATTTGCCCTTTCCGAGTTGATTGATCAACGATTCGGCCATGACAGATCGACAGGAATTACCTGTGCAAAGAACAAGTACCTTTTTCATCAACAACAAGCACCTGCGATCTTTTTAGGTGAGGACTGGCTGACAATTTGAGTGTCCGCTTGGGTCAATAGCAGCCGCTCAATTCAGATCCAGATTCTAGCATCTGAGTGGCTGGTATTGGGGTATACCGGACACTCGCCACTCCGACTCTGGGGATGCCAGCGGCTGCTTTCGGCCAGAAGCAGACATCAAACAGAAATTGTTGAGCCACCTATTTCGCTAATGCGGCAAACCCATCTTGTCGAGCAAGGGTCCCCAGCGTGGGTCGTCGTGCAGATTGACGAGCAGCGGATCAGCCTTCATGCCAATTATGGCACCATCAGGGGTAGTCGTAAGCCTGCTCAAGGAAGTAAAAGGCGGTATCGATCTCGCCGCGATACGCATAGACCCTCGGCAATCTGGAAGGCACCACCTCCTGTGCAGCACTCGATTAACTCCTGAAGTGCAGCATCTGATGCCAGGGCATCGCCCATCGCATGTTGGACAAGAGCTGTTCCCCTGCATGCGAAAACCGTCTATGGGTTCGTTTTCGAATGTCTCCAGCGCCGCGATAATGTCTCCCTGCGCCAGAAGCACAAGGCCGATGATGTATTGCGAAGCAATCCTACTCGGGCTCAGGTTGAATGCCATTTGCAATGAATCCGCCGCTTCCTCCAGACGGCCAGCATGATAATACGCCTGCGCCCTAAGCGCCGGTGCCCTATCGTCGCAAGCGGATCAAGGGCGACAATTTGCCGACCCTCGGTCGATGGCTCCATTTACGCGACCAAGCACTCCTTCCAACGCGGCAGCGGTTTTAAGAATCTGGGTATCGCCCGAGTTCAACGCCAATGCTTTCTGCATGTACTGATCGGCCGCCGTGAAGTCCCAACTATAGAATATCTCGATCCCCGCCAGCATGCTCCCAAGCACTGCCGCTCTGCGGGTCAATGTCCAGTGCTTGTTCAATTAGATGACGCCCCATCTCGTAACCCTCGTCAAGGGGGCGCTCACCAAATGTGCCTTGGCGCATATACGCATAGCCCAGCTGAATCAACGCCGGCGACATAGTCGGGGGCAAGTTCCAGAGCTTGCTGTAACAATGCCTCAGCCCCGCCGCATGTCATCAGGTGTGCCCTCGACAAAATGTCGCCCCTGTAAGTAAAGCGCATAAGCCTCCGCGTCGATCTCAAGAGCTTTGGGTTTCTTGCCTAGCAGAGTGATTTGCATCGCATCAACGACGGCTGCCGCAATCTCATCCTGAATAGCGAACACATTTTTCAGTTCCCGGTCGTACGTTTCCGACCAAAGATGCTTGTCGGTATCCACTTCTATGAGCTGAGTGGTGATGCGCAACTGGTTGCCGGACTTACGCACACTGCCTTCCAGCACATGTGCAACATTCAACCTGGCTGCCATCGTTCGCACATCCAGATTCTGCCCCTTAAACGAAAATGCGGATGAACGCGATGTAACGTGCAGCTCCGGAATCTTGGCCAGCAGGTTGAGTATCTCCTCCGAGATGCCATCAGAGAAAAATTCGTTATTGGGGTCATCGCTCATGTTGACGAACGGCAATACTGCGATGGATTGTTGCGCAGGAGCAGCTGTCCACCATTTGTCGTAGGCAAAAAGGATGACGGCGGCACACAACATCGAGATAACGATGAAATCCAGCCGACGCCCAGTAACCTGGGTCATCGATGCTATCGGATCAACGTCTTTCTCGAGACTGATGCCCTCAGGAGTAATCTCATAGAACCAAGAAAAGATCAGCGCGATAGGGAACCCCACGGCGAGCAGCCAGAGAATGGTAGTACCGATCCAATCTGGCAGCTTAGCGAGGTCGATCAGCGCCCCTGCTACCTGCACGATCAACCAGGCAGCTACGACATAAAGCGCCGCCATGCGGAGCACATTGCGACGCCTGAGTTCTGACACTAACCTCATCTGGCAACCTTCAGTCCATCTCTACAAGAGCTGCAACAATGGTCAAATGCGGGAAAAATGAATGTCCGCTTTGGGTCAAAAGCAGCCCCTCAAATATAAGTAAATTCTAGCATTTGAGTGGCTGGTATTGGGGTAAAGCGGACACTCGCCACTCACCGTCACCGGCTGCTTTCGGCCAACACCGGACGTCTCCGGCACAGAATAAATAAGGGGTGCTAATCTATTCGTTATTGCCAATGGCAATGAGCACGGCGTCTGCCGCTTCTTTCATGAGACCCAGACCGAAATTCGCTCGGGAAGAGTTTTCAAAACGTGCAGCAATCGCAGCTTTCAGTTGTGCGTCTATTCGAAGGCTGGTTGTACCGTTCAAATCGACATCGTCAAACATGCGACGCCGCATCTGGTCCCTAATTATGTGGCCGATATCCCCTCGATCAACAAGAATCGGCATGAGACGTGAATCGACATTCGTACGGCCACGGGCTTCAAGTTCTGCCGTATTTCTAAGCATCCTGTCCCAAAATGCAATCGCCGACAATATTGTCTGATCTTCAATTATTTGAATCCGTCCGGAGCGAACCAATCCATCAAGAACAGGCGTCTCCGCCTCAAATGTTGGCGTAGCGAGCAAAGCACCCAACATTTCATCTTCGACTTCGATGTATTCAGCGCCATCGTCTAACGCAGCGAGAACTTCCAGATAAAACTTATCAGCGGCCTGTGCCGCCCGGCACTGCGTCCCGCATTGTTCCTGGAAATCGCTGAGCATCGTGTAGTTTGACTCGAATTCAGCAGATAGTCGGTCGAGAACAACGACCATCTCGCGATGCTCCAGACGATTCGCCCACCAAGCATCAATTGCGAATGCCAGAAGAATACTGACGAGAATTGCGACAGCTTCCGCACCGATTCTGGGCCACGGAATATTCTTGGTATCACTCATAGTTGGTTTGACTCTTCGACGTCCGCTTTGGGTCAAAAGCAGCCTCTCAAAACAGACTGGATATTAGCATCTGAGTGGCTGGTATTGGGGTATAGCGGACACTCGCCACTCCGACTATCGGGGGTTTCGAGTGGCTGCTTTCGGCCAAAAGCGGCCATTACAGAGCGTGAACGCGGATCAGAACAAATCTTATTTTGCCTCAACTCCGGCGAGGTAGTCGCGAACTTCCTCAGCCGCCTTTTCCCTCCCTTCGCGCCAGCGGGCGAGCGCCTGTTGTACGCGGGGATCGGCTGCGACTTCGGCCATGAATTGCAGGTCGAAAATACGCAGGTCGAAAGTGAAATAGATATGTTTGATATGCCTAATCGCTGGTTTGTTGAGGACATCCGTGAGAGCCACATCGATAGCCCCCTGTGTGTCACCGCGCAGCGCCAGAACGACCATGCTATGAATTTCGTCGACGTTGTCAAAAACGTACTCGAGGTGGTCTAGACGTCGTTGAAGATCCTCATGCGACTCCCCGCCGTAATACACCGGAAGTGCATAGAGTCGGGCGATGATTATTTTCGGTGGCGCAGGCTGCGCAAAATTAGCAAACCCGGGTAGCTGGCGCTCAGCAAAGTCGAGCGCTTCCTCTGACTGCCCTAGTTTCTCGGAAATTGCGAACAATTCGTATGCCGCTTCTTGCCACGCACCGCTATGCCTATCCACACCATCTTCAATCATCTGTCGAGCGAGCGCGAGGCTGTTTTCTCGTGTGCCGAATCGGACTTCACGCACTAGTTCCATCCTTCGGGCATGAGCAGACGTTGGTGCGATCGCAATACTGCGATCTCGAAAGCGATCGCCTTGCTGTTGTAGCCCGAGGCTATACAGGAAATTCGCAAGCCTGGCCGCGTAGCCGTGGTCCTGCGGATCCGCTTTGATTGCCATCAGGTAATTACTGACGAACCCTACGCCGTCGCCAGTATTCTGGTCGATAATTGCCAATGCTTGGTATTTTGTTGGTTGATCAGGATCCATCTTGAGTGAACGATTCAGCGTTTCTCGGGCATTGTCCCAGTCCTCCATCTCTATGTAGGCATAAGCAACTTTGACTAAGACCTCCGCATTTAGCGGGTCCAACACCAATATGTCCTGCATCAGCGCCAGTGCCTCCTCTGTTTCGCCCATCGAGGCCAGTGCACCAAGGAGCAGCATTTTAGGCTCTACCTCGCCCGGCGCCTCGGCGATCATCTCCCGGAGGGCTATCGGTTACCTCCGTGACATCTACGTCCGCCCCAGCAAAATCCGCACTCAAGGCATTGGCATACAACATCCACGCGCGTGCGCGGACATTATCTGGTTGGACCGCGAACACCTGCTCGAGCAGGGCAATAATCTCCGCAGTCGTCTCTTCCGGCGGGCGCAGGCCCAATTCGTATCTGCAGAAAGTAGTTGCTGGCGAGTTGTGTCTTTGCGTCGTGGAAGTTTGGGTCTTTTGCAATGGCTTCTTTCAACAGGCCCTCGGACATTTGCAGCGATTCATAAGACGATTTGTTCTGCTCAGAGACTGCTCTGAGATAAAAATCGTAGGCGTCGACGTTGTCCGTACTGATACCCGCAATTTGATGTCCTCCACCAGGCCCAAGTAAAGACTCGGTCAGGCTGGAACTCACTCGTTTAGCGATCTCGTCCTGGATGCCGAAGATATCCTCGAGCGTGCGGTCGTAATTTTCCGACCACACATGGAAGCCGTCATCGGCCCGAATAAGCTGCGCTGTAATACGCACCTGGTTACCCGCGCGTTGCACGCTGCCTTCCAGAACATGCGCGACGCCCAGGGCTCGCGCGATTGCACGTATATCTTGGTCCTTGCCTTTGAAGGCGAAACTCGACGTGCGCGCTGAAACCTTCAGTTCGGGAATCTGCGCGAGCATATGCAGTAACGTCTCACTCAGACCATCAGAGAAGTACTCGTTATCCGGGTTGCCGCTCATGTTCACAAACGGCAATACAGCAACAGAATTAGCGACTACTTCTGAGGCGGCGACCTGTATAGGCTCTGTATCAGGAGTGTCGGAAACGTCGATAGCCGTCGTGTATACGATCGCCACTGTGACTAGCGCCACCGCCGTAAGAATGACGTAATCTGCGCGGCCTATCGACAAGTCCGCATCGGCGTCGCTGCTCGCGACACGCACGATCTGCCCACCCACAATGTCGTAGCGCCAACCGAGAATCAGAGCAACGGGAAAACCCAGGATAACTCCTACCCAAACATGCCGAAGCGCAGACGAGGAGATTCCCCAGCTCTCAAACATCAGGTCTGCTACCTGCAGCACAACCCAAACTGCAACGATATACAGGCCGGCAACGCGAAATACCCGGCGGCGCCGGGCTTCTCTAAGAAAATGTGAAAGGCTGAAGTTAGCCACGATCCCCCCACTCGATTGTATCGCTGACTTCTGTGATGGCCTACGAAAGACAACTCGACCAATTACTTGGTCTTATGTCCGCTCTGGATCAAAAGCAGCCTCTCAGTATGCTCTAAATTCTAACACCTGAGCGGCTGCTTTCGGCCAGAAGCGGACAGTTCATGTCATGAATAACGGCTAGGCGTATTAAGTTTTCGGCTAGTAAGCGACTTTCTAATCATTGGATGGCTGCGCGGCCTCGATCTCGGCTACTTTTTCCGTTATAGGCCTAAATACGTACGCATTTTGCTTGCTTGGCTGATTTCGATGAATGCTGACAAAATCTGGGATAAGGCCCGGCATCCACTCTAAAATATTCTCAAGATCACTACGAAAAGTTTCTAGATCTTCCGCGGTCAAAATTCCGTTTTCGTGAGCAATCTGCGCCGACCACAGTACGTTGTAAGTGTGGAACGCAAGGCTGTTAATCATTGCTGCTTCTACATCAGAGATCTCATATTTGTCGGGATTTGCAATCTTGATAGTAAGCAGCGCAATTTCGGAGTTCGCTAGTCGAACCAAATTGACTTCGTTGTATGCGGAGTTCAGTTCCAGTACCGTTTGTGCACGAGCTATTCCATTTGCTTGTCTTATCTCCCACGCAACCAGTAGCAGACCACCTACCACACTCAAAGTGGCTATGATCTCTACATAATCACGCAAGGACTTGCTTTTCATCGGTAACGACTCTGGAAAAATTGTTCCAAAAGGTGACTGCTAGTCACTTGATTTGGGCTAAATATTGCATGCTTCGAACTGCGTGCTTGAAAAAACAAATGGCCGCTTCGGGTCAATACCAGCCTCTCAGTGTATCACCAGCCTAGCGGCTGCTTTCGGCCACAAGTAGACGTTCATACTATCCTGAGAACGCTTCGCGATGCTGCTGACCTGCGTCTCCAATCTCATCCCAACCGGCCTTCGAATCAACCCAAATGTGGTGAAACTCCCTGAGGTCGTCACTGCTCTCTGAGATCAACCCGGTCGGCACCGTGGATGACATATTGTGGGTTGTAAAGACATATTGCGCGGTAGTCGACAAGAACCAATCTACGTCATTAAAATTGGCACACCACAACCACCGGTTAATGAAAAATCACGTGGGCGATGACATCGTGCAAAGTGATCTGTTTGCAGACCATCCGATAGCACTTGGACGCTTCGAGTCTTCCGTTGTATCGCAATATATCGTTACGGGCGATCGTCGGAACCGAGAATCGCAATGTCTGAATTGAGGTTGCGGAGGGTAATGATCGCGCCGCCGCCCGACAACCGTGCCGTTGACCAATCCTGTCCATTGTGGGTTTCGATAGCAAAGTCTTCTTCCAGATTCGATTTTATCCTGCCCTGGGGCGCCTGTGCACGAATCGTCACTGCCGGTCTGCCAAGTACCGTCAATACGACATTGCCGTTAGCTGCGGTTATACCACTGTCAGAGGAAAGTGCCTGGACAGCCAGTTCAACAGACGCCTCACCGCTCATCGCTGTTACCGAGAAAGGACCCATTTGCTGAACGACCTTGAGATCGCCGACCGCCAACCAGGCGGCCAGGCTGGACGGCCATCCGTAAACTGAGATACTCCCCTTATCTGTGACCTGCAGTTCAACGTCCAACGTCGCTGGGGCCACTATTCGCAGCTGGCAGTAGCCTGTGACGTCCGTCGCAACGAGCATGATTATTCCATCAAAACGCCTAAGATCTGGGCGCTCTCTGCCACCACCGACCTCTCGTAAGTCGTCGCTATCGGGTGAATTGGCGCTTGTGCACTCATAGTCGACAGTCAACCCGCCGTCTTTCGATTCACGAAGCTCCACAGTCGCTTGCCATGCCCTGACAACAAGGCGCTCCGCACTGGCAACATCATCCAGTTCAAGCAGCTCGGCCTGCGCCGAACAAGTCAAAATGGGCCATAGGACGCACAAGACTGATCGGGTGGTCATAAAGTTGTCCTTTGCTCGTCGGGACGCATCCTCAGCGAAATTTCAATAAATGCTCGGTTGTACGTGACTTGCTGTAGTAGTTCTTGCGTATCCAGCTGTACGTCCAGACTGCCGCTGCCTATAAGAACGTCCAGGGCGGCAAGCTGAACACCAGGGTCGCGGCTCCTCGAAACCACTTTTCTGATTGCAATGACGCCGGCGGGTGATAATTTGCTGTTGCTTAGTCGCTCCAGCGCTTGCAGCCTGACCGGGGAGGAGCCGGTCTCAAGGAGTGCCAGCGCATATTCCGTGCGTGTGCTAGCAAGTTGTGTACTGATGTGCAAATTCCACAGCAACGATAGACTAGCCAGACCTGCCGCGGCGGCAGTCGCCCAACGCCACTTTCGAACACTTGATTGGGGTTCAAATCGAACATTCAGCGGCGGAGCGGTTCTCTCTGAAAATGCTTGCCAGATTGCTTCTGTATCACTACCGAACACGTCGCGCCACAATTTGCGTTGCTCATCTTGTCGGTTCATGGTTCGAGTACCTCCTTCAGTCTGGTGAGTCCGCGATGAATTCGCACGCGGACGTTGCTCTCTGAAATTTGCAGTACCTGAGCGATCTCCCGGCACGACAGGCCTGAGACCCGCGACAGGATGACAGCTTCGCGAGAGGCCGAATCAATCTGGCTCAGAACCATCTCAATTCGTCGAGCCAGATCGGTTGCCGCGTGCTCTTGTGAGGGCGTAACTGGCTCGTTTGCGACCAACCTCACGTCCCCGTCACGGCGCCGCCCCCGCTGATGCCTGAAATAGGCATTGCGTGCAATTGTAAAGAGCCATGCTCTCGCACCGCTGCCACGAAAGCTGCGCCGCGACTTCCAGGCATTCAGAAACGTTATCTGGAGAAGGTCCTCGCCGCTCTCCGCATCGGAGCCGAGCCGACGCACGTAATTGTATAGTGCCTTCGCAGTTAGCCCGTAGAGCTGCTCCATCGCCCGCTGGTCACCTTTCGCAGTCCGCCGCATGAGTTGATCTTCCCGGGAGTCAGCGACGGAATTAGTATCGGGAGCCAATTGTCAGGCTTTATTTGACAGCACTGTCTGAAAAACGCGGGTGAGACTCGATACTCACTCTGCTTGGCCAGATTCCAGATGCGTCGATGTCCAGGCTGGCTGCCCGCAAGTAGCGATCAAAAAACGTGAACGCGATCTCGCGCGTGAGAGCGATATTGTCCAATGCGTTAATACTGTTCTCAGGGTCATTTCCGAGAAACAACCTGTCGGTAACTGAGTTGTGTTCAAATTCGTCGATTTTCATGATGAAGACGTCATTGCGCCTGTTCGGGACCAACTCCCTGACATTGTTGATGGCGTACGGGTAAGTTCCGGCGCTTAGCAACATCGCTACTGCTGCATTAAGGCCGTCGCGACGCTCTTGGCGCGGTGCTATACCCTCCACAAACATTATCGCGACGAATCGTCCGTCTTTCGCGACAGCCGCTCCTGCAATCCGACCACCAAGCGAGTGGCCGAAAATGCCTACCCGGGTCAGGTCCAGTTTTGCCGTCAGCCGGCCAGCAGGATCATCAGCATTCAACTTCGCCAACTCATTGAGCACAAATATTAGATCAAGCCCGCCTTGGACGGCGGCAGGCTCGAAAAATGCGTCCACCTTTTCGTATGGTCCGCTAATTAGGCCCGGGGGCATCCGGTAAAGACTTGACGGCGGCACCACTCGCCCATCGGGATAAGCAACCCGTCCTGAGTGCGGACTGTCAACGGCGACCACCATGAAGCCATCACTCGCCAATGATTCGGCGACTGCCGTATAGGAAGAGCCAGGCACACCTCGGCCAGGTGCGATCATTATTATGGGCAGTTGGCCATTTGATTTGGCTACTGACGCGCCCGGCATAGCGTTTGTTACCATACTCATATCGCTGGCATACGGTGCACGCTTAGACGAGTCGTCGCACGTTGGATACCATGCTTGGACCATCAATTCTCGCCGATCCCACTTCGCCTCGGTCAGGCGGTCTTCTCGCGAACTATCGATCATATGCCAGACCGTTGTGCCAACGCGAAAAGGACCGTCAGGCGGCGGCAACGCCAGCGGCTCCGATGAATATGCCGGGCCAACTAGCAATACGATTAACAGGGCCAAACCGCTTGATACGATGCGCACGCAAGTAACTCCTCGAAAAGTCGGATGTTACTGTTACAATCCCAGCAGCGTGAAATTGTTACAAAGAATTCATACCCGATCGTATCGTCACCAATGTCTCCTTTGGGTCAATAGCAGCCTCTCACCAGTTTAGCAGCCGAGCGGCTGGTATTGGGGTAAAGCGGACACTCGCCACTCAGTGCCAGCAGCGGCTGCTTTCGGCCAAAAGCGGTCGCTCTCGAACCAATTGGGACCAAGGTCGCCACACATGCTTCCGTCTGGGCTCGTCGCTCAATCGTCCTCACTTAAAGGGCGGACACTAATTTCACGGAAATAGACCGTATCTTCTGGAAAGTGATTCTGAATGCCGATGTATCCAGTGTTTGATCGTGTTCCTCGGTCTGGCTCGTACCATTCCTTCTTTGGCGGGACTTCTTGACCCTCCACGAAGTCAGTGACGGACACGCCATTCACTCGCACGACTGTTCGATCATCGAATAAGGATATCTCCAGCGTATTCCATTCGTCAGCTACTTCGGGTCGAGCAGCCGCTTTCGTAAATGAATACAAAGCGCCTGTAATGTGGTGATCGTCTCCTGATCCATCTATTTGTACTTCGTACCCACGATTGACGGGCATCCAGGGCTCAGTCGGAACTTCTGGAATACGGATGAATATGCCTGAATTTGCTCCGTCCGGATTCTTGTACTCAACTCGAATCACGGCACGGCCGAATTTTTCGGGCGTATACCAAAGCAGTCCCATACCGCCCACTGATTTGAGAATGCCATTCTCAACAATAAAGCTGCCGTCACCAACATGATTCCAATTGCGCAGGTCGTGGCCGTTGAATAACTGTCGCCACTGAGAATCATGTTTTTGGGCAACCCCGGGCGTAACCGAAAACACGGTGATCAGGATAGTTGTAACTATCGTCTTGACTTGAGATTCATACACTTCAGGTCCATTTGTCATTCACGACCAATTCATGAGGAATGCATGCATGTCTGCTTTGGGTCAACAGCGGCCTCTCATACCTATTATAGCTCAGCGGCTGCTTATGGGGTAAAGCAGCCACTCACCATCAGCAGCGGCTACTTTCGGCCAGAAGCGGACGTCAGGCTACATTTCCACCATCGATGGGAATTGCAGCTCCAGTTATTTGCGCAGCGGCATCGGAAGCCAAAAATGCGACCAGCGCAGCAACCTCTTCCGGCGCTGTTACCCTGCCGGTCGGGCTTCCTTTGGCGGCTTCCTTGAGCGCCTCCTCCGGACCAAGTCCACGTGCTGCTCCATCCTCATACAACATCGGCGTTTCAACATCGCCCGGACAAATCGCGTTGACACGAATACCCTCTGCTGCGTGATCAAGTGCCATCGCTTTAGTCATGAGAACAACGCCGCCCTTGCTGGCGCAATAGGCGACCCCTTCCCTACCGCCGACCAGTCCCCAATCCGACGCCATGTTCAAAATAACGCCTTTCTTTTCGCGCAAATGTGGCATGGCCTCACGACTCAAATAAAACGGCGCACTTAGATTAATTGCTATTGTCTGCGACCAATTCTCATCAGAAGTGTGTTCCGCGTTTGCTGCCTCGTAAATGCCGGCATTGTTGACAAGCAAATCAAGTCGACCAAACCTGTCGATGCAACTTGCCACCAAATCTGCACACGCTTCCGGAGAAGTAATATCGCCGATCCAGGTTTGGATGTTCTGGCTCTGGTCGCGAAGAAGCTCAGTGCGTGCATGGTCCCGCCCTGCCGCCATAACGAGAAAACCGTCATCCGCGAGTCGCAAGACAATTGCTGTACCGATCCCGGAGCTGGCTCCTGTAACTATTGCCACTTTGTTTTTCACGTATTGCCTCATTTTTGGCAGATCCACACTGCTTTCAGAGTGAGAAATCTGTCCAGGCTAATGCATCCGTGTATTTGGCGGCTCTTATTCGGATGTCCGCTTTGGGTCAACTGCAGCCTGCCAGCAGTTTATCAGCGCTGCAACAGCTATCGACTGCAAAGCGGTCATTGGTTTCGATTCAACCTGACGGCATTTGTCAGATTGAATCTCGACTAGCACGCCTAGGCAACCTTAGCCGCATCCTCCACCTGATAATGCGCCATCAAAATCTCAGCAACCTCGGGCCGCGCAACCTCAATCGGAGGCACAATCCCCTCCCCCAGCATCTCGCGCAATCGGGTACCAGACAGAATCACATAATCCTCAGGAGAATGATCCTCAGCCTCGCGCATCATCACAACCCGCTTAAGCTTCTTCGAATAAGCCGTATGATCCGCAGCGAAAATCTCAATTTCCAACGAACCTTCCGGCAATTGCTCAAAAATAGCCTGCGCATCAAACGGCCCGTAGAAATCACCAACACCCGCATGATCCCGTCCAACAATCAGGTGCGTCGCACCCATGTTCTGCCTGAACAGGGCATGTAAAACAGCCTCTCGCGGACCAGCGAACAGCATGTCAAAGCCATAACCATTCACCATGACCGTGTTCTCTGGAAAGTACAGGTCGACCATCTTGCGGATACAGGCATCACGAACATCAGCAGGAATATCACCTGCTTTGAGTTTGCCAAGCAACATGTGCACAACGATGCCATCTGCATTCAGACGCTCCATAGCCATCCTGCACAATTCCTCATGTGCACGATGCATCGGGTTACGCGTCTGAAATGCAACCACGGTCTCCCAGCCACGCTTGCTGATTTCTTCACGAATCTCACCAGCGGTTCTGAAAGTGTCAGGAAAGTCTGCCTGGAAATAGCTGAGGCTCAAAACCTGGATGTCACCAGATACGCAGTAGTTACCAAGACTCTGGAAAACAGCGACGCCTGGATGTGAGCTATCAAGCGTGCCGTAAACCTGTTCCGTCATCGTATCGATCTGCTCACTGCTGACCTCCTCGATACTGTCAACATCCATAATCGCCATGACCGGATTGCCTTTAGTATTCGGATCACGCAGCGCGATACGCCGTTTTCCGTCGATGCCGCTGATGTCATCAGTCAGGTTCAAAACCGGCACCGGCCAGAACAACCCATCAGTGGTATGCATCGTCTCTGCAACGCTCAATGCATCGGCAAGATCCATGAAACCGTCCAGTGGCGTAAAGTACCCCGCGCCAAGCATTACAACGTTGGCTGCAGCCGCGGAATTCAACAGCAACGACGGCAGTGATTCCGCTTCCGCGATCAGCGCCTTACGTTCTGTCTCATCCGAGACGAAGAGCGGGTTCAGGGCATCAGCCCCGTGTGGCTTAATCATTACTACTCTCCTGGATTCGTTTAGCTGGCTACTGCAGCAGCGCTATTCACCTGGTCTTCAGAACGAGTGTAATGCTCGCGTTTGATGATGCCATTGTCGACGAGGTAGTCGATGACGATCGCAACTTCCTCTTCCAGGGTCATCTGATCTGTCCGCAGGTGAATCTCAGGTTCGGTCGGAGCTTCATAAGGATCGTCGATGCCGGTAAAGTTCTTAATCTCGCCAGCCCGCGCTTTCTTGTACAAACCTTTGGGGTCACGTTTTTCAGCTTCCTCCAGTGAACAATCGACGTGCACCTCAACGAAACTCAGGCTTGCGGCTTCATGCAATGCACGCACTTCGTTCCGGTCACCCCGATATGGGCTGATAAAGCTCGACAATGCGATCGTGCCCGCATCACCAAACAATTTTGCGATCTCACCAATTCGGCGAATATTCTCGGTACGGTCGGCCTCGGTAAATCCAAGGTTCTTGTTAATGCCGAGACGTACATTGTCACCATCCAGCCGATAGGACAGTTTGCCCATATCAAACAGGACTCTCTCCAGTGCCACGGCGATTGTGCTCTTGCCGCTGCCGGATAATCCAGTGAACCAGATCGTTGCACCCCTTTGTCGAAGAATCTCGTGACGATCTTCGCGCGAAACCTCTCCATCGTGCCAGGTTACATTTGTTGCGATTTGCTTAGCCATCTTTAAGTCCTTTTTGTTTTAGTTTCTCTGGTAATTCTTGTTCCCAACGACATCATCTTCATCGTCGGTGCGTTGTATCTTGCGTCGTTCACAAAAACCGTTCAGCAACAGGTCCGTACATTTCTGAATGATGTCGAACAAATCGACATCAGGATCGCGGACGATTACGTCCCCCCATGCATTGCAAATGCCAATAACAGCCTGTGCTGCAAAATGGCAATCGATGGAGTCGCGCAACGCGCCGCTCTGAACGCCTTCTTCAAAAATCTTTTCCAGCAACTGCCGGTAACCGCTGCCCAGGCTTTTCAGCGTGATGCGCTTGGCTTCCGGCAAATACAGGCGCTCATCGTTATAAACTTTGAGCGCTTCATTTTTCTCTCTGTAGCTCGACAAGTGCGACGTTATTGTTGCCATCAACTTTGCTTCAAATGGCTGGTCGCTCGCTGCGATTCCATTCATTCGATCAACGTAGTCTGTAATGCCAAACAGGCAAACTTCGCCGAGCGCTTCTTCTTTCGACTTGAAATAGTAATAAAGACTGCCCTGCTTGATACCCATACGCTCGGCAATGTCTTTGGTGCTCGAGCCGTGAAATCCTTTTTCAGCAAAGACGGCCGCCGCTGAGCGGATGGCCTGCAGGCGCTGATGCTGATATTTGTTGTTTTCAGTTTCCGGCACGATGAGTCTAACCGCCTCATTTCGATTTCCGGGAATTCTATAGGTCTATAGAATGTGTGGCAAGTAGTTTTTTTATATATTATTTATCAATAAGTTAATTGGTGACATAATCAATAGTTCGATTGAATTCGTATCACTCTCGGCCAGGCCGCAACCGATAAGCCAGCCAGCCCACGATGAATAATGCAAATGAAACGACCGGCCAGTTACCAACCACGGCATAGGGCGTAAGCCCCTTACGCGGCGTCACATCGTGACTCATTGAGACGTAGCGAAACTGCTCACCCGTCTGCAGCAAGCTGCCATCCGGGCCAATAAATGCACTAACGCCATTGTTCGTCGCACGCACTACGTAACGACCAGCTTCCAGCGCACGCATGCGCGCAATCTCGAGGTGTTGATGCGGCGCAATTGATTCACCAAACCATGCATCGTTGCTGACGTTGATGAGTAACGTTGCTTCCGCCAATGCAGTCAGCTGCTCGGCACCGTACGCGTCCTCGTAACAGATGGCGACCGCCAGTTGATTGCCATCTGCCATGCGCAACAAAGGTTGCTCGTCATCTCCTGCGCTCATATCGCTATATGGCAGGCTCATCAGGCGCATCCATTCCCGGACAAAGTCCGGCACCGGAAAGTACTCACCGAATGGCACCAGGTGTCGTTTTCGATAGATCTGCCTGGTGTTCCTGTCCTCGCCGTCGATCATGACGACGCTGTTGTACATTCGCTGTGCATCAGCGTCCCACTCAAGAACACCGAACAGTAAAGTTTGTCCGTGCACATTAATGTCGGATTGCAATTGTCCAATGTAATCTTCAACCATGTCTATTCTTGCTGGCAGGGCAACCTCCGGCCAAATAATAAGATCACTTTCCGGATTTGCGCGAATCGAATTCCGATACAATTCCAGCGTCGGTCTGAATTGCTCCCGCGTCCACTTCCTGTCCTGCGACACACCACCCTGCACAATGGTCGCATGAACGGACGGACCAGCCTCCGAGGTCCACTCAACATCGCCAATGAGTGCACCAACGAACCAGGGGAAAACGGCAATCGATGCAGCAACCAGGCGCATTTTTTGTTGTGTGACAATCGCCACCAGCAATGCGCTCGTGCTCACCATGAGAACCAGTGACACGCCATACACACCAGCGATCGGTGCGAATCCGGCGAGCGTAGAGTCGATCTGCCCATAGCCGAGGCTCATCCACGGGAAACCACTCAGGAACCAGCCGCGCAGCCATTCAATCGCCACCCAGGCGGCGGGCGCAGCCAACAATAGCCGCGTGGCGTGCCCTGCAGTCAGCTTGCTTATAAGAAACGCGGTCGCCGCGTAAAACCAACCCATGACGACGACCAGCGCCAGCATCAGGAAGACGGCCACAAAGAGCGGAGCCTCGCCAAATATGTGTACCGAGATATATATCCAGTAGGTGCCTGCCAGAAACAAACCGGCCCCGTACCAAAACCCGTGCCGGGCAGCCAGCCGCGGTTCCATATAAAGCGTTGAACACAGCAATGGCAGCAGCAGAAGCGGCGCCAGGCCGAACCAGCCGACCGGTGCAAATGAGAGCATCAATAGTGCACCGCAAAGAAAGAATATCAACCTGGTCAAGCGCGGCCAGGCGAGCGCCAGTTCTTTCAGGTAAAGGATTTGCGCCACGATTTTCAGTCGTCCGCGACCCGGCTCACCTGCAATTCGTCCACGCGTCGTCGATCTGCTTTGGTGACAAAAAACTCGAAGCCACCGTGTCGCAGGTTCTCACCAAGTCGCGGCAAACGACCGAGTTCATGCATGACCAGTCCGCCGACCGTATCGTAATCCTCTTCTTCAGTGAACTCGCAACCAAAGTACTCGTTGAAATCCTCGATTCTGGTTAACGCCAAAACCGCGAAACAGGGTCGCCCTTCGGCATCGGTATCCGGACGGATTGATTCAACCTCAATATGGTCATGTTCATCATCGATTTCGCCGACAATTTCCTCGAGCACATCCTCAATCGTCAGAAGTCCGGATACGCCGCCATATTCATCCACAACAATCGCCATGTGTTTGTGACTATCACGAAATTCCTTGAGCAGCGTGTTCAGGCGCTTCGACTCCGGGATGACTGATACCGGACGCAGAAAATCATCTATGTGCAGCTCATCACTGGTTGGATCACCGAAAAATTTCAGAAGGTCCTTGGCAAGCAGAATGCCCAGTATCTCGTCGCGGTCCTCGCCGGTGACGGGAAACCGGGAATGCCCGGACTGAATGATCACCTGCAGCATTTCATCGATAGTCTGCTCCCGTTCGATCACAATCATTTGCGAGCGGGGAATCATGACTTCGCGGACGCGCATCTCGGCAACTTCCAGTACGCCATTGAGCATCTCCTTTTCCTCAGGATCGAAGACGCTCTCAGCTTGTTGCAACAGGTCGTGGATTTCTTCGCGGCTCCAGGGTTCACCTTTGATTGCGCGTATTACACGTTTGAATACGCCGGTGGTTCCTGAGCCGTTGGTACTTGGTGGTTTGTCGTTCATTGTCCTGGTCTGATAAATGTGCGATTGCCACCTGCCAGGTGGGTTACGCGTGCCAATATTGTAGCAGTTCGGTAATAATTCAACTGTGAATTAGCTCAATTCTGCACCATGTAAGGGTCAGCAATTCCGCGGGTCGCCAATATCTTCGTTTCCAGTTTCTCCATTAGGTTAGCGTCTGCATCTGCTTCGTGGTCATAGCCCAGCAGATGCAAAGTGCCGTGGACCAGCAAATGCGCCCAGTGGCTGGCAACCTCTTTGCCTTGCTCTGCCGCTTCCCGCTCGACCACGGGACCGCAAATAACGATATCGCCCAGTGACTGAGATAACTCAGGAGGCAGGCCGGATTCACCGGCACCGACGGCAGGAAATGACAATACATTGGTTGCTTTGTCCTGCTGGCGAAACTGATTGTTCAATGTGCGTCCTTCCTTCTCGTCGACGACCCTAACAGAGATCTCACGGCTCGATTCGCCCGCGCTGCCGGAACTACTGATAGCTTCTTCAATCCAGGAGTGAATCAATTTTTCGTCCGGTATGCTCTCTACGGAGCTTGCGATCTGTACGTCTACTGTGACCGCCGCGGTCATCGAAAATTCAGCTCAGGCGTCATTGCCATTGCCGTCCACCTCATAAGCCTCAACGATGCGTTGCACGAGTTCATGGCGAACTACATCGCCGGGTGTAAAAAATGTAAATCCCACACCTTTAACGTCGGCAAGTATTTTCATTGCGTTTTTCAATCCGCACTGTTGCCCGGACGGTAAGTCGATCTGCGTGATGTCACCGGTTACCACGGAGCGGGAACCGAAGCCGATGCGAGTCAGGAACATCTTCATTTGCGCTACGCTGGTATTTTGCGCTTCGTCCAGAATTACGAATGAATCATTAAGCGAACGACCGCGCATGTACGCAAGTGGTGCAACTTCAATGATGTTTTTTTCGATCAGCCGGGCGACTTGCTCGGCGCCCAGCATTTCAAACAGCGCGTCATACATTGGCCGCAAAAAGGGATCGACCTTCTGGGACATATCTCCCGGTAGAAAACCGAGACGTTCACCCGCTTCAACAGCCGGCCGCACCAGTACTATGCGCCTGACCTCTTCGTTCTCCAGCGCATCGATAGCACTCGCGACGGCCAGGTACGTTTTTCCGGTTCCGGCGGGACCAATTCCGAATGCGAGATCGTGATCGTGAATACTCTGCAAATATGCGCGCTGGTTTTCGCCGCGCGCATGAACCAGTTTTCGGCGTGTCTGGATTGTAAAAATATTGTCGCCATCAGCGTGGGCATTCGATCCAGCCTTCGCGGTTTCACCATTGGGCATTACTGACTCCTGTAAACAAAAATATACTCGCTCCGTGTCCAATCGCTCGTTCATCGTCATTTTGAAAAGAGACCGCAGCACATCGCGGCCGGTTTCTGCAGCACCAGGTTTTCCGGTTACACGAAAACGGTTGCCACGGCTGGCGATTTCAACATTGAGGCGACGTTCGATCTGGCGGAGATGCTCGTCAAACTGGCCGCAGAGGTTGGCCAGTCGACTGTTGTCGACGGGTTCCAGGACGATGTCCTGAGATACAAGGCTGGCGTTCAAGGGTCGGGTAAAACTCCTTATTAGCTGGTTAATTAAGCTTACCGCAAGATTACATCGAAATTATGTGATCTGTATAGGGAATCCGGTGACGGGCTGACGCGCTACAGTGTCGTAGGAGCGGCTTTAGCCGCGAATGCTTAGCCCTTATTCGCGGCGTCTTCGCTATCGCGCAAGTCTGTACACCATAATTGGGGGCATTAGTTGAGACAGCCGCTCCTACAGTCCACCTTAATTCCTGGACCTCAGGCGACCGCTCTAGTATCGACCAACCTGCCACGCAGCGAATTCGGCAACGCCTCTGTAATTACGACGTCTACCAGCTCTCCAATACAGGACGGATCCGCATCAAAATTAACCCAGCGCATGTTTTCCGTGCGACCGGACATCTGCCTGACGTCCTTTTTCGAGGGCTTCTCAACCAGGACTGTCTGTGTCGTTCCAATCATGGCCCGACTGATCTCCATGGCCTGTTGACTGATACGCGTTTGCAGAATCTGCAAACGTTCTTTTTTCACGGCCATCGGTGTGTCATCCGCAAAACCGGCAGCCGGCGTTCCTGGCCGGGCACTGTAAATGAAACTGAATGACTGGTCGAAGCCAATGTCCGCAATTAATTCCATGGTGGCTGCGAAATCGTCGTCTGTTTCGCCGGGAAAGCCAACGATGAAATCGGACGAAATAGAAATGCCCGGTCGCGCCTCCCGCAACTTGCGAATTTTCTGTTTGTATTCAAGTGCGGTATGACCGCGCTTCATTTTCGCGAGTACCCGATCGGAGCCGTGTTGCACCGGTAAATGCAAATAGCTGGCCAGCTTCGGGACTT
>PVMK01127841.1_pt1 | contig 26072 bp, 23 predicted proteins | sample 1853481 | NCBI WGS metagenome assembly PVMK01 (sample SAMN08533507, study PRJNA380276) | Marine sediment metagenome, whole genome shotgun sequencing project.
ATTGGTCAGGGTAATGGTAGTGGATTTGGTAGTGGTTTAGGCCCATAACTACAACAACTAGCCGAAACCTACGCAAGCTGATGTCTTGACTTCCAAGGGTTCCAAACCCTTTAAAACCAGGCGAGCTGCATTGGGTGCAGGAAGTCCCCAGTTCAAATCTGGGCGCCCCGACCAATAATATAAATAATTTAAGCGGGTTAGCAAAGTAGCTAAATCGCTGTTTTCATGCCCAAAAGCCTTATGTCTAGCCTATGTCTAGCCCACTTGCATTTGTTGTAAAAAATGCAATTTGTAAGTGCCTGATATTATTAGCCCACCCCGTAGTCATCGTATTTTCCAATCAAAAACGCTTAAAATGAATAAGATTTAATAACGGGTAGTTAGGACATTGTTGCTTGAAAACGCTCCTGTTGCCTTTCAGGCAGTCGTGAAGCTTCGTCAGATTTCGTCAGGCTATTAATCGTTTTATGTTTTGTGAATTAAGAGGATTGGCAGATCTAATCTACTATGAAATTAGGTTGTTGTTCAGATTTGACTTAGGCACGCTAACAAAATGAAAAGCTGTAAAATGTTTAGGTTTGAATACCGAATTTACATTATATAAATACATAATCGGATAGAGTTCAAATGCCAAATTAAGCTTGTTCACAAGGATATCCGGATTCAAGTAAACTGAAAATACTCCGAGCTTTTGCGGTGCTGGTTACTTAACATCCTACATTTTATTTTGGCTAATATTTTCCTTGACACTCCTTAAGGGGTTTGGTATCGAATTAAAAAATTCTATATATATTAAAACTAATTCTCCCACAATGAGAATAATATGGATAAGCCCTTTTCTTCTCTAGAAAAAGCTATAGATATTCTCAGTTTTTTTTATTCCGAAAATCAGGCATTTTCCGCTCAGGAAATATCCAGCCAGCTATCCATTCCCCTGAGTACAACATATAAATATCTGGATGTCCTCTTGAAAAAAGGATTTTTGTCAAAAAATCCCGATACAAAGAAATTTTTCCTGGGATTGACGATTTTCAAAATGGGTAATTTGGTAGCGGCAAAAATCAAACCTATCGATGTTGCCCAGCGGCACATGAATGATCTGGCAAACTTATCAGGTGAAACCGTAACGCTGACTATTATGCACGGCTGGGAATCCTTGTGCGTGGAAAAGATTGAGAGCCTCAGACGCATAAAGCTTTCGGTTGCGACGGGAGACACGCTCCCCTTGCATGCCGGGGGATCTTCGAAAATATTGTTAGCTTACCAGGATGATGCCTTCGTTGATGCGATGATTAAGAAGGTGGGACTTGTGGCACTGACTGAGAATACGATTACAGATCCTGTTCGCTTAAAAAATGAGCTTAAACTTATCAGAAATCGTGGCTTTGCTTATAGTGACTCTGAGGTTGATTATGGAGCCAGGGCGGCAGCAGCTCCAGTGTTCGACTCCACGGGAAGAATAGTAGCGGGCATTGCAGTCGCCGGTCCTAAAGACAGAATAAACGATGAGAAGGTTAAACAGTTAATTGATATGGTAACAGAATGTGCCACGAAAATCTCTTCTGATCTTGGGTATCGACCGGATTCAAACAAAATTTAGGATGTCATACGAAAATTTGAAATGGGCAAACGAAGAGGCCAGGCTGTAACCAAAAAGACAACAAGGGCAGGAGAGAACCGGTAATTATGACCATCATAGAGATGTTGAAAAGAAATGCCAGAATGTATCCCGATGCCCCGGCGTTGAGTGAAATACGACCCGGCAAAAAATTAAAAAGAGAAATTACCTGGAAGGAGTTTGATGAGCGGGCAAACCGGGTGGCAAATGTCTTGCTGAGCAAGGGTGTTAAAAAGGGCGACAAGGTTGTACACCTGATGATGAATTCGATAAATTGGCTTGAGACTTATTTCGGGATTCTTAAAACAGGAGCCTTGGCAGTTCCCCTTAACTTCAGGTTCATCAGCCGACAAATAAAGTACTGTTGTGAAGTGGCGGAAGCGAAGGTGATGATGCTCGACGAAACGTTTACGGAAAGGGTAGAAGCCATTCGCTCGGAGTTATCATCGATAAACGATTATATTTTTGTTGGCCAGAATCCGCCCGCGGGTATGGCTGCTTTTGAGAATGAAATAAACAAGGCGTCGCCTGTAACCCCCCTCATATTGAGTTAACCGATAATGACGAATGCGCACTTTACTTCACATCAGGCACAACCGGGGAACCAAAGGCAACATTGCTGATCCATAAAAATTTGGAGAATGCCGCGATCCATGAAAATTATGCTCACCGCCAGACAATAAACGATCATTTCCTACTCCTACAGCCCTTATATCATACCGGGGGCAAAATACATTGGTTCGGCAGCCTGATCGTCGGTGCCCGCTGCACAATGGTCGTCGGCGAAGAAAAGATCACTCCCCTACTAATAATCGAAGCCATTCAGAATGAGAAAATAACCGAAGTCATGCTGCTGGTGCCCTGGATACAGGATATGCTGGCAGTTCTTGAGAATGAAGAATTAAGATTAGAGGACTACGATTTAAGTTCCTGGCGTCTGATGCATTCCGGCGCGCAGCCGATTGCTCCAACACTTATTCAGCGCTGGAAAGGGTATTTCAAAGATGTGCAGTATGAAACCAACTACGGTCTAACGGAATCTAGCGGTCCCTGTATCCATATGGGATTAGACAACATGCGCAAACTTGGATCCATCGGCAGGCCCAATCTTAACCTGGACGCCCGGGTGGTTGATGACAACGATGAAGATGTGGAGCCGGGAGTGGTCGGAGAGCTCATCCTCAGAGGCAACAACGTGATGAAAGAATATTACAAAAACCCGGAAAAAACAGCCGAAACCCTCAGAAATGGTTGGTTGCATACCGGTGATATGGTCAAAATGGACGATGAGAAATTTCTCTATTTTGTAGACAGAAAAAAAGATATTGTTATCAGCGGTGGCGAAAATATATTCCCGGTAGAAATTGAAGACCTTCTGCATGCTCAACCAAAAGTTCATGATGTGGCCGTGGTTGGTGTGCCGGACGAAAGATTGGGCGAGATCGCCATCGCGATCATCGAACCAAAACCGGGTCAAACAATAACTGAACCGGAGTTGAAGGAATTTTACGAGCCGCGATTGCCCAAATACACCTGGCCGCGTTTGATTTTTTTCGATAACGTGCCGCGCAATCCTACCGGCAAGATAGAAAAGCCCAAATTGAGAAAAAAATATGCGGATCTAATAGGAAAAAAATAAAAATGATTTGGCTGAAATAAGGCTAAAAAGAATCCAGGCAATTAAATTTCGATCACTATCTCAGTAGGTCCAATTAAGGCTTTAAATCGAAACAGAAAGGAGGTAACTCGAAACTATCAGGAAACATGGTTCTATTCACAAAGAAACATTAAACGTGCGAAAAGGAGGTTGTCATGCGAAATAATTTAATCGTAGCATTAATTGCAGCCGTATTTCTTATGTTTACATTGCCGGCCTCGAGCTCGGCTGCGGTTATTACTTTAACGCTGACCGACCAAAATCCGGAAACCGGATGGGGCACGACCCATGCGCTGAAGCCCTGGATAAAAAAGGTTGAAGAGGCCACCAAGGGAAAGGTTAAGATACAATTGTATCCTTCCCAGACCCTGTCCAAAGGGAAAGACGCCTGGAACGCCGTTAAAAATGGTATCGCGGATATGGGTTGGGGTTTTCATGGCTTCTGGGCCGGTATGACGCCCTTGGCTGATGTGATAACCCTCCCGGGCTTGCCGATAAAAAATGCCGAAAAGGGGAGTGAGGTACTATGGCAGCTCTATGAAAAATACCCAGAAATTCGTGAAGGGTTTAAAGACAACCATGTTCTTCTCCTTTTTTCATCGGCGCCTTATCACCTGATCACCACCAAAAAGCAGGTTAAGACATTGGCAGACCTTAAAGGGATGAAGATAAGAACAACCGGAGGCCCACCCATAGACCAGATGAAGGCCCTTGGAGCCGTTCCGGTATCTGTCCCCATGCCCGGTAATTACATGGCCATGCAAAAGGGCGTCACGGACGGTATGGGAGCTCCATGGGACGCGATTTATTCATTCAGACTGTATGAGGTTGCCCCGTATTTTACTTACGCGCCCCTGAGCTGCGTTTACTTCTCAATATCCATTAATAAAAATAAATGGAACAGCCTTCCGAAAGATATCCAGGAGGCCATAACGAGTGTCAGCGGACTGGAGGCTGCTAAATTCTTTGGGGCAAATTATCACGACAGTGCCAAGCAAGGCGTTTTTATGAAGGCGAAGGACTCTGGTTTTAAAATCATTGAATATACCCCTCCCGCCGATGAGCTAAAAAAATGGGAAGATAAGGGCGGTAAGCCAGTTTGGGGAAAATGGGTAAAACAGATGGAGGCAAAAGGACACCCCAAAGCTCAAGAAATCCTAAATACCACTATCGATCTGCTAAAATAGATGGAATTAGATCATAATCGCTGATCGCTAATCATTTTTACGGGACGTGATCCAAAACCTCGAATCGGATTCGAGTATCCGCCTTCGGCGGATAAGCCGATGAAAAAGTACATTCGCCGAAGCGGATAAACAATTTGAAGAGACCTACAACGCAACTATCGGGCGTGAAGTGGATTTTTTAAATCACTTCTAACCCAGGGATTAGAACGTTTAGAGTGCGAGCACCATAATGTGGTTAAAAAAACTACAAGATTGGATTAGCAGGATAACCGATCCCATTGTTGGTATGCTCAAAGGCATTGCAATGAGCGTCCTCGCCATCATGATGCTGGTAACCGCATTGGATGTGATCTTCCGCTATATCTTCAATCGCCCGATAGCCGGTTCTATAGAGTTGACCGAATTTATGATGGCCATTATGGTTTCTTTTGGAATAGCCTACTGCGCGGTTTTGGGTGGACATGTGGGCGTGGACGTTGTTGTATCTCTGTTTACCCAAAAAACCCGAACCATCATAGACACCATTACCACTCTGCTTAGCCTGGGTCTGTTTTTACTGATAACATGGCAGAGCGTCCTATACGTAAAAGAGATTTTTGACTCCGGATTAGAATCCCCGGTGCTGCTGATACCTGTTTACCCTTTCATCGGCGCTGTGGCAATCGGTTTTGGGGCGCTTTGCCTGGTACTCCTGATGAATTTTTTCCAGTTACTGTCTAAGGCGGCAAAAAAATGACGCCAACGATAACAGGCCTTGTCGGTATCGGCATTCTTTTAATCATCCTTTTTTCAAGAATGCCGATCGGGTTTGGTATGGGATTAGTCGGATTTTTAGGTTTTGCCTATCTGGTTGGTTTTGGTCCTGCCTTGGGGCTTCTAAAAACAGTCCCATATTCGACCTTTTCTTCCCACAGTCTAAGTGTCATCCCACTTTTTATTCTTATGGGTTCCTTCGCATTTTCTGCAGGATTAAGCCGCGATCTGTATCAAGCCGCCTACAAATGGCTTGGGCATTTGCGCGGCGGATTGGCCATGGCAACAGTTGGCGCCTGTGCCTGCTTTGCTGCCATCAGCGGTTCCAGCATGGCCACTGCGGCTACCATGGGGACAGTAGCCCTGCCGGAGATGAAAAAATATAAATATGACCCGGCGCTTGCAACCGGTGCTGTGGCTGCCGGCGGAAGCATGGGTATCCTGATACCTCCCAGTGTGATACTCATCATTTATGGGATTATTACCGAACAGTCCATCGGCAAGCTGTTTCTGGCTGGTTTTATTCCAGGAGTGATGGAGGCAGTTTTCTATATGGTGGTCATTGCCTTAATGACCCGCTTTAAGCCACAACTTGGGCCCCGAGGACCGCAAACCGATATTTTCGAAAAATTGAAGGCCCTAACCAGGACCTGGGAGGTCTTGACGCTATTCATAATTGTTATCGGCGGCATTTATGTGGGCATATTTACGCCCACAGAAGCTGCCGGGATCGGTGCTTTCGGGGCATTTATTTTCGCTGTTGGTAAAAAGAGATTAACATGGACGGCGTTTAAGGGAAGCCTTTCTTCCTCGATCAAAACATCCGTCATGGTTTTCGTAATTATATTGGGGGCAATGCTTCTAGGGTATTTCCTCACGGTAACCAGAATTCCGTTTGATCTGGCGGGCTATGTGAGCGATCTGCAATTAAACAGATATGTTATTCTTATTCTCATTTTATTGACATTCATGGTCCTTGGCTGCGTTATTGAAACCATGGCGATTATATTGCTGACAGTCCCTATTTTCTTTCCATTGATTGTGCAATTGGGCTTCGATCCGATCTGGTTCGGCATTCTCGTGGTGCGAGCAACCGAAATAGGGTTGATCACGCCGCCGGTGGGATTGAATGTGTTTGTCATCAAAGGGGTCGCCCCGGATGTGCCTATCGGAACCATCTTCCGGGGTATAATACCATTCCTAATAGCCGATATATGCCATGTGGCCGTATTGATCGCATTTCCCCAGCTGGTGCTGTTTTTGCCGGGCATGATGTGATCGTCTCACCTTCTTTTCGCTACGCTAATCAACCCAGATGATGGCTCCCGCTCCCTGGGTCAATCCTCCGCAAATGGAACAGGCAGCAAACCCACCGCCGTTTTCTTTTAGGTTATAGGCGGCCGTCATCATAATACGAGCTCCACTGGCAGTATTGGCATGTCCGGTGGCAATAGCGCTGCCGTTGACATTCAGTTTGCCTTTCAGTTCCCGGTACTTGGCATCGTCGTTATCAAGGATGGGTTTGCCGGATGCCTCTTTCACCATTTCCTGATAATCGCTTTGCAAAAAGCGATCGTTGGACAGGAGCTTGCAGGACACAAGTGGTACACAGGCAAAAGCCTCATTGATTTCAAGAAATTTTATATCGTCAATGGTCAATCCTGCCTGATCCAGGCATTTTTTAGTCGCAAATGCAGGCGACACCGGCATAATCCGCGGCTGCAGCGCAATTGAGGCCGTCGATAGGATCGTGTAAAGCGGCTCCAATCCCATTTTGTCCGCAGTTTCCCGTTTCATGATGATTTGGGCAGCAGCCCCGTCATTCATTCCCGGAGCATTCCCGGCCGTGCAGGTTTTGCTGCCGAAGATCGGTTTCAGTTTGGCGAGTCCTTCCAGGTTAACTTTGGGCCGATATTGCTCATCAATATCCAGTTTCGTTCGGGAAACCTCATTACCGCGGTGGTCTTTCTTGATCAGTTCCAGGGGCTCCATCTCATGCTTGAAAAACCCCCGCTGCCAGGCATTGCCGTAATTCGCATGGCTAACGATGGCCGTCTCGTCCTGCTCTTCTCTGGATACGCCGTATTCGATCGCAACATCACCGGAGTCAACCGCCACCGGGGCAAAGTCCTTGTAACCCAGAGGAATAATGGGGTCTTCCACGGTAAAATCGGAATGGCGCCGACCCTCCCATCGAATATCCCGCAGTAAAAAAGGGACCGTGCTGAAGCTGGTGGACCCGCCGGTCAGAATGACGTCTGCTTCTCCCAGCTGAATACTTCTACCGCCATACTTTACCGTGGTCATCGCTGAAATACACGCCTGGTCATACGTAACCGACGGCGTTTCTGGAGAAATTCCGGCCTTGATCAAGGTTTGACGGGCCACTACCGGTGTATACGGGTCCTTGGTATTGGAGGTATCGCCGTTGCCCCACCAGACTTCATCAATTGCATTCGGATCCAGCTTGATCCTTTGCATGCAGTTTTGCATGGCAATGGCACCCAGTTCATAGATATCAATATCCTTCAATGATCCGCCAAAACGACCAAAGGGTGTTCTAACGGCACTCACACAAACCAGGTCATCTTTGCTCTTATTAAAATTCATTCCGCTCCCCTTATTTCGAATTTGCTAATATTCATAAAACCCACGGCCTGATTTTCTTCCCAGCAGCCCTGCCAAAACCCGTTTTTTCAATAACGGATGGGGTTTATATTGGTCACCGAAATCCCGCGCCATGGTTTCCATACCGTGCATCGCAATTTCGGCCCCCACCAGATCCAGCAGCTTGCAAGGCCCCATGGGATGACCGGCGCATAATTGCATGGCTTTATCGATATCTTCCGGACGATTTCCCTCCTGAACCATCTTCACGGCTTCATTCATTAACACATCCAGCAGGCGGCTGACAATAAAGCCGGCATAATCAACTGCAACGATCGGCTCTTTTCCGAGACTTTTGACATATTCAGTGGCCGCATTTAATGTTTCATCGGAGGTCAACTGGCCGCGAATAATTTCGACACCTTTCATGAGCGCAACCGGGTTCATGAAATGGATACCGACAAAATTATGGCCGCGATCGGTTATACTGGCTATTTCGGTAATCGGCAGGGCCGATGTGTTTGAAGCCAGAATGGCCTCGGGTTTGGAAAATTCATCCAATTTCTGAAAAAGTTCGTGTTTGATCGCAAGATTCTCAAATACAGCTTCGACGATCAAATCAGCATTCTCACAGACCTTTTTCAAATCTGTTGTATATTCAATACGGGATAAAGCGGCCTCGGCCTCCTCCGGTTTTATTTTGCCCTTGCCGGCAAACTTCTCCAAACTGGCTTTAATACCGGCCCCGGCTCTCTCAAGCGCTTCTTTGCTGATATCCTGGATCACAATATTGTAACCCGCCACAGCACTTACCTGGGCGATACCACTGCCCATAATGCCGGACCCGATAATACCGATGTTTTTTATACTCATTTCCGTCCTTCCTTTCCATTTATGGTTGAAATTTGCAGCTATTGGGGCATACCCTCAACTATTTACCCTTAAAGACGGCCTTTCGCTTTTCCATAAAAGCCGCCATTCCCTCTTTCTGGTCCTCTGTTCCAAAAAGCATACAAAAAAGATCCTGCTCAATCTGCAACCCTTCCTTCAGCGATGTGCTCAATCCTTTGCGCATGGCCGTTTTCGCAGCACGCACCGCCAATGCAGGTTTTGTCATTAGTTTCGCCACCCATTGTTGGGTTTCATTTTCCAACTGATCCAATGGCACGACTTTGTCGACAAGACCGATATCTTTAGCCTCTTGGGCCTTGATCATTTCACCGAGCAGAATCATTCGCGCAGCTGCGCCCGGGTTAACCAGTCTTGGCAGGCGCTGGGTACCGCCTCCTCCGGGAATGATGCCGAGGGTAATCTCCGGCAGCCCCAGCATGGCATTATCGGCAGCGATTCTGAAATCACAGCAAAGCGCCAGTTCACACCCGGCGCCGAGGGCATAGCCCGCAATCGAGGCAATCGTGGGCTTGGGCGAATCGGCCAACCGCTCCTGTACCCTCAGTGTCAGGTCGGTTAATTTATAGGCATTTCTAATATCGCCTTTTGCCATACTCTCTATGTCTGCGCCGGCGACGAACGCTTTTTCGTTTCCCGTCAAAACTACAACCCGGATGTCATCATTACCCTCACAAAGCTCAACGGCTGTTTCAAGCTCTTTTAACACATCCGGATTTACGGCATTCAGTTTTTCGGGTCGATTAAATTGAATCCGGCCGACGCCGTCTTCGATTTTAAATTTGATGTATTTGAGATTCACGTTTTCTCCCTTCCCTATCGTCGCTTCTTAATAACACTATATTTTTCGGTCCTATATCCTAGCTTATCCATTCATTTTCTGCGCTTGTATGGATCGTTCGATTAATTCCTGCTTTTTTATATTTCCTTTCGGAGTTTTGGGAAGATCATTCATGAATTCGATGATCCGTGGATACTCGTGCTTGCTCAGTCTTTCCTTGACATAATCCTTGATGTCCTGTTCGAGGCCCGGCCGCTCCCGGCGAACTTTAAGAACCGCTTTGACGAGTTGTCCGCGGTCCTTATCCGGGACTCCGATGACGGCTGCTTCCTCGATTTCCGGGTGTTTTAAAAGCGTGTCTTCGACTTCGGTCGGGCTAATGGTCCAGCCTGAAGAAATAATGACATCATCCGACCTTCCTTTGTGCCAATAGTACCCGTCCTCGTCTATAATAGCTGAATCCTTGACTTGAAACAGTTTGCCGCGACGGTTCATCACGATCTCTCCGATGTTCCCTGGAAGCACTGAATTCCCATCCTTATCAACGACACGGATGTCCAGACCTATCAACGGTTTCCCCATGGATCCCGGTTTCACTTCCCAGTCCGGAAAACCTGCATAATTAACGATGATACACCCGACTTCGGTAGTGCCATAAAGGCTGCAGGGAGGAACCCCAAACTTTTCTTTTAAATAGCTAAAAGTCTCGAGATCCATGGGTTCCCCGGCAAAACTGATCTTATTGATCTTGAGATTGAATTTATCCATTAACCCGGATTTAATAAGTCTTCGGAATACGGTGGGAGCCGCATGAAAATTATTTATCTCAAATTCTTCGAGCCCTGCAGCAAAGGTCTCCTCCTTGAACCTGCCCGAAAGTGAGCCAACTGCAATGCCAAGGAACAAGGCCGTAAAAGTTCCATACCACAACCCGTTGCCCCATGCCGGAGAAGACGGGCAGAAAAAACGATCCCCTTCCTTGAGCCCCATGGCAAAGACGGCACTGGGTGCCAACAGGGCAACGCTCCGGTGAAAATGATCAATGCCTTCCGGGAACTTGCGGGTCGTACCACTCGAATACTGAATAATGGCCACATCATTACCGGATGTCTCCTGAGTGCGGGTGTATTTGTTGGATTGATCCTCAATCCATCCGTTGAACACGGACCCCGTCGTAATGACCCGCTGGATAGGCACATCGCCCACCAGCGAAGTTTTGTCTTCGGTGGTGATGAGAAGCTTGGCACCCGAGTCCTGTATTCGGTGTTGAAGCGCTTCCGGGCCGAATAGTGTAAAACACGGTACCACCACGGCGCCTCTTTTTACTGTGCCAAAAAGGCTGACGTAAAACTCCAGGGAAGGCTCCAACATGATAGCGACGCGATCTCCAAATTGGATATTTTCTGCCTCCAGGGCGTTGGCAAACTGAGACGTCAGGCTGGATATTTCATCGAATGTGTATTGCTCCGAGCGACCGTCGGCAAATTTAATTCTGACGGCCGTTCCTTTGCCGATATGTCGGTCAATGCATTCATGGGCGATATTGAATTGCTCCCGGTTGCCATCGAACAGTTCCCAGATTTTATCCCAGGTAAAATTGTTACGGGCCTCTTCATAGGTTTTATATTCGGTGATTCTCATTGAAAACTTCCTTTCAGACAACGTTCATGTATTGCGATTCATAAAACAAACCGCCACCTGCAGAACAGGTCTTCCGGGTGCGGGTCCGGGGGTGCGAAGTCACAATCCACCCTAATAAGTGGGTCAATTTCCTTGGCCGTTTGAACAAACTCTTTTCGATGCATATCTTTGCAATCATATTCTCCCAGACCCCGTTTAAGTCTGGCTACTTGGGGCGGGCAACGGGGTACCGACAATATGATTTCGTTTTCCTTTTTTTCCAGTTGATGTCCCCCGATACTCGTCCATGGGAATAGTTTTAAGGCCTTAAAAAGCCCTTCCAGCCCCTTTTCCCTGATGTCAAACCGCTGCTTCAGATCCTTGATAGCTTGGACCCCGGCACGCTCCCAGACTTCCGCATTAAGTTTCTCAGCGGCCTGTCTACCGAATTTGTCTTCAACAGCTATGAACCAAAAAGAATCCACTATTCGGTAGTTCTTAAGTAGGAACTCAAGATAGGAGAAAAGCTGATCGGAGTCCATTTTTTTGAAGATCTCAAGATTCATTGCAAAAAGCAGGCGCTGTCTTCATTAGTCAGCTTTAGTTAAATAGTTGAATAGTCAAATAGTTTAAACGCAGTGAATTACCAGGGCTGACGGGTTGAATGGCATTTTAGCTATTCTACAATCCGACTCAACTAATTGAGTGACGCCTAGTTGAATTTTATTGGTTGTTTGTCGGAAAACCGGGTGCTCCACACCCGGATACAAACGCAACGAATAAAGCACTGACGTGCTTTTGCCTTTCTCCGCCTTACTGCGGCGGAGAAATTCAAGCCATCCCGTACGGTTCGCGGGATGGTCGTTGACTCAAGGTATCAAACGACCGGACCGAACAATTTCTTTAATGCCGGTTCATCCAAAATTCTGCCGGTCAGGCTTTCGGCATCCTGTGCCGCCACCAGAGCGGCATACTTGCCCCACATCTCCGGGGTTTGCCAGCCGGTGGTGTCCACTTCTTTGAGAAATGCTGTGACCGCTTCGGTCACCGTAAAATCCGGACAAAGCGCGTTGACGGCGATGTTGTGTTTTTTCATCTCCTTGGCCAACCCGAGGGTTAATCGCTCGATGGCTGCCTTGGTGGCCCCATAGGGTATGCTGAATTTAACGGTCTTTGCTAAAACCGATGACAGATTGATAATATGACCCCTCTTTCGTTCTACCATGTGTGACAATACTGCCTGGCTGCAAAGAAAGGTTCCTTTCAAGTTGTCCTCGATCACAAGATCCCATTTTTTGGTTGTCAGCTTGAGAAACGGTTCGGGGGTGGTGATGCCGGCGTTGTTGATCAGAATATCGATTCTGCCGTAATGCTTTTTTACCTGCTCGACCATGGCAGTGACATCGTTTTCATTCGTAACGTCACATTGGACGGCCCGGGCTTCTCCACCCAGTTTTCTAATCGTCTCAACCGTCTCGTGAATCGTTCCCGGCAGCGGTCCCTGGCCGGCTTCCACCGTACGAGCAGCAACTGCTACACTGGCACCTTCCTTGGCCAGTTCAACCGCCATGGCTTTTCCCAGACCACGACTGGCTCCGGTAATGATCGCAACTTGATCCGTTAACTTTTGCATATCCCTGTCCTTGCCCGGATAATCCGGAAGTCAACGTCTATTTTTTTCCGGGATCATAACTCCGGAAATACTTGGTTTTATTCAGTTCCGCCTCATACTTTTCATGCAGTTTGTGAAACGCCTCTTTTTCGCCCATTCCATCCCTGTCCTTGATGAACATGAGGTCTTTTTCATCCGGAGTGTAAGTAATATTGGTAGACAGCGTATGATAGACGATAACCTCTTTCAGACAGGACAACCCGAGTCTGTCGGCCATGTGGCGCCGGGCGAACTTGCCCATGACAATGGCATCCCTTGGAAGAACACTGATAGCCGTCGCAAGTCCATGAACCTCAGATTCCAGATCCGCTTCGGGGACACTCTTGGTGACATAACCGACCTCTTCAGCCTCTTTGCCGCTGATGGTTCTGCCGGTGATAATGAGTTCATTGATCTTTTTGGTATGGCCCATGAGCAATTCCAGCGGCAGGGTCGGCAGTCCGCCGAAAGCAAGCCGTTGGCCCCGCTGAGAAAATTTGGCATTATCGGCTGCAATCACAATATCAGCACACTTGGTGATGTACAGGCCGGCTTCAATGGCCCAACCGTGAACCTGGACGATGACGACTTTATTGCAGTCCAGGATCGCCTGGGGAAACCCGTACAACTCATCCTGGTCCACCTGCAAGCGCTTCCTCTGTGACGGTTTGGTACCTGCTTCTCCTCCGTATACCCGGTAAACAAATGAGAGATCGAAACCGGCGCAATAATTTTTGCCGGCCCCTCGGATTACCACGACTTTCACATCGTCATCGTGATTGGCCCGGTGCATGGCATCCTTGATTTCTCCCGTCATCTCATCAGGCCCGATACTGATGGCATTGCTTTTTTCGGGACGGTTTAGGGTAAGGTACCAGACAAAGGCCGATTCCTTGTCCTGCTCAAATAGAATCGTCTTGTACTTGGCATCGCCCAAATCATGGCGCACTACTTTTTTTTCCATCTCGCTCGTCATTTGAATTTCTCCTTCCTTAGTCTTAATACTTTATTTGATTCATTTTTATTGGTATGCCTTCACATGTTCAGAGTTGTCTCAACCTTGAACCCTAAACCTCTTAACCCTGAACCTTGGAACCCGGTTGCTGAAACCTGAATCCGCCTGCGGCGGAACACCTGACACCTTCAGTTTCTGACAACATGTTGTCAGAAACGCCCAGCTAAGGGCCTAGTAACGTATCGCGCTGATCCGGCATGTCAGGCACCGGCGGCCTTCCCTGACAGCCTCATCATCACTCAGCCCCTGGTGGACTTCCTTAAAGCAGCTTTTTCTCTCATCCACTCCGAGAACGGGCATAGCCGCGCGCTCATCTTTTTCGATTTCTCTGAGATGCCATTGCATTACCGGGTCATCCAATTGGGCCACAGGCCCGTTCGGTTCCATCTCCGGATAAGGTTTGCCGGTCAGGTAGCAGTCGACGGAAACAGCCGCTTTTTTCCCGGCTGCAATGGCCTCTATCACCGAGGATGGGCCGGTGACCACATCTCCGCCTGCAAAAATCCCGGGGGTATTGGTGGCCATATTTTTATCTGCCACCAATCTTTCACCCTGCCAAACCTGCAACGTTGTTGTTTCCGGCAAGAAGCTCAGGTCGGGAGTCAGACCGACCGCTGATATAATCATGTCGGCCTCTATGTTAAACTCCGAACCGGCAACATACATCGGTGCCTTGCGACCGCTCTCATCAGGTTCACCCAGGTCCATAGCAAAGCATTCAACACCCGTACAGGCATTGTCATCACATAGAATTTTACATGGGCTGGAGAGAAAATGGAACTTAATCCCTTCTTTTTCAGCCTCTTCGATCTCGTCTTTGATCGCCGGCATTTCTTCACTGGTGCGGCGATAAGCAATGGTCACGTCTTCAGCACCGAACCGCAGGGCCGAACGGGCAGAATCGATGGCCACATTGCCCCCGCCAACAACGACGACCTTCTTGCCAACGGAAACCTGCTTGCCCAGGCTGATTTCCTTCAACCAGCCGGCACCGTCCACGACGCCTTGCGCTTTTTCATTGGGGATTCCAAGTCCGATGCTCTTGTGCGCTCCGGCCGCGATAAAAACAGCTTTGTAGCCTTGATCCCACAAATCGTCCATACTCAGACCGTCCTTGCCGACAGGCGTGTTAAGCTTGATGTCGACCCCCGTTTTGCGAATCACATCGATTTCGATCTCGAGAATGTCGCGTGGCAGTCGATACTCGGGGATACCCGCCGCCATCCAGCCGCCGGCCATTGGCAGGGCTTCAAATACGGTGACCCCATAGCCCATTTTTACCAGATCGTAGGCTGCCGTCAACCCGGCCGGACCGGACCCGATCACGGCAACGGTCTCTTTTTTCGTCCTGACTGCCGGCTCCACATCGCGCCCGCCGTTCTTCAGTTCATAATCACCCACAAAGCGTTTGAGGTCATTGATGGCAACCGCTTCATCGATCCCGCCCCGGTTGCAAACCGTTTCACAAGGTCGGTGGCAAACCCGGCCCAGAATACCGTATAAAGGCGTTGTCCGTCTGATTTTTTCCACGGCCTCCCCGAATCTGCCGCGTGAAGCCATGAGGGCATAATTTTGAATGTCCAGATGGGCCGGGCATGCGTTTTCGCAGGGGGGCTGAACAACCTTAGCCGGCGGTCGATGATAGCGCGGCATATAGCGCTCGCGGCCAGAATTGGGGTTAATCGGGCAACGGATCAGGAGCCCGCGGTTGAAACGCCCCAGACAGACGTTGCACTTGACACATCTGGTAATCTCATCGACCCTGCCCTCTTGTAGCTTCATGGGCCAGTCCGGATCGGCAATCAACTGCCTGCCCAGGGTGACCATGTCGGCCTTGCCTTCCTTGATAATCTGCTCGGCTACGTGGGGCTCGTGGACCGAAGGCACCAACACCGGGACTTTCACAACACTTTTAAAATCATGGCTGTGCTGGATCATTGTGTCGGGATGCTGGGGGAAAAAATGCTCTCTGGCTTCGTAAGATCCTGAAGAGACATGCAGCCAGTCGATCCCTTCATTTTCCATCTCCTTGGCGACGATGGCCACCTCTTCGGGATGGAGTCCGTTTTCCATCTGTTCGTCGCCGCTGAGACGAATTCCCAGCGGGAAGTCAGGTCCGACCCGCTTGCGGGTGTTGATAAAAAGGTTCCGCAAAAAACGCATCCTGTTTTCTAGACTGCCGCCATATTTATCAGTGCGCTGATTCGACCGCGGTGAGAGAAACTGGTGAATGAGGTATCCGTGGGGACTGTGCAGTTCAACGGCATCAAATCCGCAAATTCGCGCGCCAGCCACGGCATCCGGGTACTGTTTTTCCATCCATTCAATTTCATCCAGGGTCAATTCCCGGGGCTGCTTGGCAATGCGGCCCTTTTGTTGAGCCGCCCGGCTTTCCCATCCAAAGGGCATGATGCGCAGATCATGGTCATGACAGACTTCGCATGGAATTGCAGATGGCGCCGGCGGGTTTTCACCGGACAACTTGCTTGAACCCTGCCGCCCGAATCCGGGGGTAATCTGGATGAATGCCTTGGCTCCGAAGGCCTGGATCGTCTCGGCCAGCTCCGCCATGCCGGCATAATACGAGCGATTGCTGAGACGCGGATTTCCAAAGCTGGTGGTCTGGGCGCCCCAGTCACTGGCAAAGGTACACTCGATGCACACAAATCCGGCACCGCCCGCTGCCCGGGCCGCATAGGTGGAAATGGCATTCTCGGTAATATACCCGTTGATATCCGCCCCACCGGTGGTGGTGCAGGCGCCGCCGATCCTGTTTTTTATCTCCAACTTTCCCAATTTAATAGGTTTAAGCAATTCAGTAAATTTCATAACCATCTCCTTATAGTTTCAATATGCTGCAGAAGTTTTAAGACATCCCGGATTAGATGCGTCGGTCGGTTTTCAATCCTAATAATTTAGCCAGGTTTTCGCCAAATATCTTGCGTTTCACTTTCTCGGTCACGGGAGCAAATCCGTAGCGCTGCTGCAACTCTTCCGGCATCTCAAAATCCCGCAGGGCCTGAACAGACAGTCGAATGAGACCGCCGGCACCAAAAAAGTCCGACCCCCAGACAATGCGGTCTTCACCGGCAAACTGAATCGCCTCACCGATGATCTCCGCCAGCCGCCAGGGCGCATTGAACCACCAGGGCATCACCAGACTGAGACTGATATAAACATTCGGATGGGTCAGGGCGACCATATTTAAGTCATGGCAGTATGGCCACCCCGCATGAAAGGCAATGATGTTCAAATCCGGGAAATCGGTGGCCACTTCATCAAGCAGGATGGGAACACAATACTTGGCCCGACCGGGCGGAACCCAGGTAAATCCGGTATGGATAGTCACCGGCACCCCCAGTTCGGATATTTTTTCATAAAAGGGCCAAATTTCCTTGTTGTTAATGTAGGTGTCTTCCGGCGGATAGAATTTTACCAGTTTGCAATTGCGTTCCTTCACCAGGTATTCCAGTTCCCAGAGAACATGCTTCATCCCTCTTTTGAGTATGGGGCCCACATTACATTGAAACAGGAAGCGGTCCGGATATTTTTCGCATGCTGCGGCCACTTCGCCATTGGTTGACCAACGGGTGGCACCGCCGGTTGTATCCATCATGGATTCGGGCAGCAAACATGCAATATCGACCCCGTAGCGATCCATGTATCTTATGAGCCGATCCTCTTCCGGTGCCTGCTGCTCTTCCTTCGCTCTGATTTCGGAGACCTTTCCGCTTGCGCTGCGCCAAACGCCCTGCGGGCACCGTCCGCACCCTGCCACCAGAGTTGGACCCCGGGATAATAACTTATGTGGGTTTTATCACCCGAGAGATGGGCTTCAACATCGATCTTAAAATATTCGTCCTTTTTATCCTCGTGTATTCCCATTTTTGTAATACCTTTCATTTTCTAAAGTTTTATTTCATTTGTATAAAATCCGGTAAAAAGCATCTAACACTTTGTATTTATTATTTAAAACCGAATCGAATTATAAGAGGTGTAAAGTGTCTTAAGCGAATCAGCTCTTAAATATGATTAAGTTTTATTCGGATTTGACATTTTAATATTGTATTTTAGATATTCTGTCAAGAGTTTAGTTCGATAAAGATCAATTTGACTTCTCGAACAAAATGTTTAGCTGTCTGAAAATAAACATAAAATATTTCTTTCAGACCGTTGATGTAATACTTCTTGACATCAAATAGAATTTATATTAATCGTTCGGGTTAGATCATTTTCGAGGTGACTTTAAGTTGATTGACGAAAAAAAGAAAGCCGTAATTAAATCTGCAGAATTTCTGTTTGCCACCAACGGATTCAACCAAACCACGGTTGCAGATATTGCTAAGGAATCCGGTATTCATGCGGCATCTATTTACTCATATTTCAACAACAAGAGAAATATTCTATTTGCCATCTATGGAAAGTATCTCCAGAATGCCGTTGAATCATTGAATGAGCACTTTCAGGGTATGAAAGAGCCCGGTCCTAAGTTAAGGAAAGCAATCTGGCATTATCTTGCCGAAATGAAGAATAGCCCCAACTACGCCCGGATCCTGATGATGGCGCAAAGAGAAAATCCCTGAATTTTATTCCTCAGAATACGTAAAATATGTAAAACGTCTATTCAGGTCTTGTTTTAAAAAATATTATTGCAGGGCAAAAAGAAGGCTTGTTTCGGGCGGATATAGACCCCCCGGTTGATCCGCAATATAGGTATGGGAACCAGCGTGATTACCGCTTTTGATAGCATCGTTCATGAACGTCCCTATGACCCCAATGACTGTCGGATGTAATCTATCAATTGGTTCTTAGAGCCACCGGCACACAGGCTACGGTCACGAAAAATAATAATAAATTGCAGCGCAGCGAGAGGACCGAACTTCGCAGAGCCCAAATATTAAAAACGGCTATTAAGGTTTTTTCAAGCAAAGGCTTCTCCAGCGCCACGATATCAGAGGTGGCCAGCAAGCCAATTTGGGAGATGCAACCCTTTATGAATACTTTGACAGCAAGGAAGCCATTCTCCTGGGCGCCGCCGAGAGCTATTTGCAAAATCTAGTCTCAGATGATGATATCAATCGGCGGGATCTATCAGGGCCAGAAAAAGCGCTGCGCAAGATGATATGGCGCTGGATATGGCAACTGTATACCTGTGAAGAATTTTCGCGTGTCTTGATCTTAGAACTTTTCAGGAATATCAAATTTCTATTCCACCCCCGGCTATCGGAATCTGACAGCTTTTCAGAAAAAAATCCAAAAAGTGATCCAGCAAGGTCAAAAAGAAGGTATTTTCATTGAGAATGTTCCATTTCCTACGTATTTTCATATGATTATGGGCACATTCGACCAATATCTTCTCGGGCAATTCCTTTTAAACAGCCCTCCTCTTGGACTTAAAGGATTAGAGGATACTGTGGATGCTCTGGTACGGGCTATAAAAGTACGTTGAAATCCCGGAACTGCTCTTTGATTTTGAATTTATCTGAATGGAGGATGGGATCCGAAAATGCATTCAAAATCAAAAAACATTGCAAATAAGAATGATAAATATGGGATACTGAAGACCACATGCTTCCTTTGTCACGGTGGTTGCGTTTTGCGGGCCCACATAAGAGCGGGCAAGCTGGTAAATCTTGAGGGTGACCCCTGAAGGACCTCTCAATTTGGGTAGCATATGCGAAAAAGGGAAAGCCGCTGTCCAATATGTCTATAGTCCTTATCGCCTAAGACATCCGTTGAAGAGGGCGGGCAAAAGGGGTGCCGGAAAATGGAAGCGCATATCATGGGACGAAGCGCTCGACATTACGGCCTACAATCTGTTGAAGATAAGGGACAAATATGGTGGCGAAAGTATTGCCTATGCCTGGGGCACTTGTCGGGTTGTCCACAGCTATCCACGGCATATTTTCTATAACGGGGTACTGGGTACTCCCAACGGCATCGGCGTAGGGCACATTTGCCTCACCAAAACAAGAATGCCCGTGATGAATATGACCGTCGGACCGATCCCCGGTCTGGCGCGAACCGGGATTCTGCGTGACATCGACCGGGCAGACTGTATCGTCGCCTGGGGCGATACCCTGATTGATTCCAGAAATGACGGCATGGGAGGCGTGGGCAAAAAACTTGCCGGTAAGCTATCGGGTGGTTGCAAATTGATTGTTATCGACCCTGTCTTCACGCGCGCCGCATCCAAAGCTGATATTTGGCTACCCATACGCCCGGGCACCGATCTGGCCCTTGCCCTTTCTTGGCTAAACATCATAATCAGTGAAGGTCTCTATGATCAAAAATTTGTTGCCAAGTGGACCAACGCGCCCTTTCTGGTTCGATGCGACACCAAGAAATTATTACGGGAAAGTGAGATTTTTAACGGGGGGGATTCTCAAAAATTTATATATTGGGATCAAACCAGCCGCTTTGTAAAGGTATGGAATCATGATCGTTATATGGATTTTGAGAATACCGAACCGGCCTTAGCCGGGTCCTATGGTATTTTATTAAAAAATGGCAGCGAAGTTGAATGCCGACCGGTATGGCAGGTGCTGCAGGACAATGTCCGGGAGTGGACCCCGGAGAAGACTGCGAAGGTGACCTGGATTTCATCCGAAAAGATCAGGGAATCCGCAAGAATGTATGCCGGCTCCGGAGCGGCTTGCATTGAATGGGGCGTATCAATGTCTCAATGCAGCCGTTCCACTGCCACCAACCAGGCCATATTGCATTTGAAGGCGATCACCGGTAATATGGATATTCCCGGCGGAAATGCCTTCTGGCATATACCGGGATACAAACCGTCCGGCACCCCTCTCCCGGTTGGGCAGGAAGAAAAACGGATTACCGGGGGGTATGTGTTCAGCAATCCCGCCATGTCGCCCATGCCCTCAGCTCATCAACCCGCCGTCTGGAAAGCTGCCGCCACCGGAGACCCGTATACTATTCGGGCACTGTATGGCGAGAGTTCGAATCCCCTGGTGGGTCATGAAAAACCGGACAGATTCATACTGGAAGCACTCAAGAAGATGGATTTCATTGTCTGGTCGGATATTACCATGACGCCTTCCACACAGTGGGCTGACATCATATTACCGGTTAATACGCCCTTTGAGAGGGATTGGGTTCACGATGCCTTTGACATGGGTCTATTTGCAGGTCAGGCCGTGATTGAACCAGTGGGTGAAAGCAGGTCGGATTTTTATATTTTCAGGGATTTGTGTCGTAAGATGGGTAATCCTGATTTATGGCCGTGGGAAACCGAACGCGAACTCTGTGACTGGAAATTGGAGTCCTTAGACATTGACTTTGAGAAGCTTATCAAAACGTGTTTCTATCCGGCACCTGAGATTTGGAATAAACACGAAAAAGGGCTGCTGCGCTCTGATAAAAACCCGGGTTACCCTACACCTTCCGGCAAACTCGAGTTATATGCATCCCTGCTGGAAGAGGTCGAATTAGACCCCTTACCCGTATTCAGCTATCCCCCGGAATGCTACGAAACAACCCCCCAACTGGCCAAAGACTATCCCTACATCCTGATAACCGGATCACGTGAGTTGAATTTCCCTTACTTTCACACACAGTATCACTATGTTTCCTGGTTGCGCGAAATGGAGCCTTACCCGCCGGTGTTACTCCATCCGGAAACCGCCATGGGATTGGGCATCACAGAAGGCAACTGGGTGTGGATTGAAACTAAGCACGGAAAAGCACGCTTTAAAGCCAGGGTTACCAAACGAATTCATCCGAAGGTTATCTCTGTCTGTCATGGATGGTGGTATCCTGAACTGCCGGCACCGGCTCACGGGGTCTTCGAATCAAATGCCAATGTTCTGGTAGATCCCCAGGGGGCTACTGATCCCGCCTCGGGCACCACCGAATTGAGAGGACTGCTTTGTAAAGCTTATAAAGCGGACGGGCCACCACAAGGAGTAAAGGACAACTCAGAGGTTTAACGTGACGACTCAATGTGGAATACTGATAGATTTGAACAAATGCACGGGCTGCAACGCCTGTATCGTTGCCTGCAAACAAGAATTCGATCTCCCTCCCAGGATGAATGCCTTGCCGGGAACCAAAGGATTTTCTTTTATTAGAGTAGAGTGCATCGGTCCTGAAGGTGAGTATCCCGCGCTTTGGATGTATTACCAACCGATATTTTGCATGCATTGTGCCGATCCTCCCTGTGTCGAAGTCTGCCCCGCTGAGGCTATCTACAAACAGACCAACGGCCTCGTTCTCATCGATAAAGAAGCTTGCACAGGGTGTGAGGCTTGCCTACCTGCATGTCCCTATGATGTGATCTGCATGGATAATGATCAAGCGGTTGCCCGAAAATGCGATCTGTGCGAACATCTGATCGAACAGGGTCACCAGCCTGCATGTGTAGCGGCCTGCAACGGTGGCGCTATGACCTCAGGAGATCTCGGAGACGAAAAAAGCGACATCTCGAAATCCAGAGAGGGAGCGGGAAAGGACTGTTTTGTTCTGAAACCCGAGAATGCGACCCGCCCTTCGATTTATTATCTAGAATTCAGGAAAAAAAGCAGTAACCGCTTGGAGATCCCGAGATGATAAAATTGCGATATCATCTCCTAACCGGGTGATGTGGGATATCAGAACCCATCTCAAAAATAGGATTTTGGTTCAAGATCGCGGCGGGGCCGAGTTTCAAACCGGAGGCATACTGTTGTATGTCGAGGATTTGAAACGCGGCACCAACAAAGATATTGGGTCAAAAGACATTTTTGAGATGGGTTCTATGGATCTGAAAAGTGGAGGGCAGCATGTCCCCAATATCTTATCCGAAAAATCCAAACTCAAGTAAAAATGGGAAAATATATAGAAGTGCCTGCCGAATGTGCCATGGGGGCTGCAGCGCATTGGTTCACGTGAACAACAGTAAAGTGGTCAAGATAAAGGGTGACCCCGAATTTCCGTTGAACAGGGGCAAGCTGTGCGTCAAGGGGATGGCGAGCATTGATCAGCTTTACAATCCGAATCGCTTAAAGCACCCGCTCAAGAGAGTAGGTCAAAGAGGGGAGGGGAAATGGAAACAGATCTCATGGGATGAGGCCCTTGACGCCATCGTAAATAAAATACAAGAAATCAAAGAGGAATTTGGGGTTGAGTCAATCGCGATCGGCCAGGGAACGGGACGCCATCATTACCGGCACGTGGTTCGATTCGCCCATGCCCTGGGAACGCCGAACTGGTGCGAACCCGGTGCTGCCCAGTGCTTTCACCCAAGGATCAATGCCGGTGGGATCACCTATGGGGATTTACCCATTTGCGACTATTACGGAGATGTGAATCCAGCTTGTCTGCTTGTCTGGGGCCATAATCCCCTGGTCACGGGACCGGACGGTGAGACCCAGTTCAAGGTGAGAGACTGTATCAAGAGAGGAACAAAACTCATCGTCGTCGATCCACGTGAGACGGAGACAGCAAAGAAGGCGGATATCTGGCTTCAGATACGTCCGGGAACGGATGATGCCCTGGCCTTGAGCATGATCCATGTCATTACCCAAGAAGGGATTTATGATAGAGATTTCGTAAATGAATGGACGGTCGGATTTGATCAATTGGCGGAACGTGTCCGGAGTTGTACACCGGAGTGGGCGGAAAAGATCACTTGGATTCCCGCTGACAAGATAAAGGAGTCGGCGAGACTGTTTGCAAATACCAGACCCGCATCCGTTGAATGGGGGGTTGCTATCGAGCATACTCCCAACTGTTTTCAAACGGTCCGAGCGGTGGCACTGCTACCGGGGATTACGGGGAATATCGACATTCCCGGTGGTTGGATATTGGGAATGCGAGTGATCGATGATATTCCAATTCTTTTGGATAACCTTACCGACGAAATGAAAGAAAAGCGACTGGGGGCGGATAGATATAAACTTCTAAGTGGTCGAAATGCGCCCTTCCCCTCCGCACACATCCCGACGCTTATGAAAGCCATCCGCACTGGAAAACCTTATCCGGTCAAGGCCTTTCTTAACTTTGGCAACAACACACTGGCAACCTATGCCAATGCTAAACAGGCCTATGAAACCCTGTTGCGGCTCGATTTCCTTTCCGTGATGGATCTCTACATGACGCCTACCGCCGAACTTGCAGATATCGTTCTGCCGGCCGCATCCTGGTTAGAGGTTGATGAGGTCGTCGGACTCCCATTCCGCTCTTATAATTTTGCCCTTATTCAACAGAAAGTTATCCAGATAGGGGAGTGCAGGCAGGACGAAGAAGTTCTCATCGATCTGGCAAGGAGGCTGAACCTAGCTGTAGGAATCGAATCTCTTGAAGACCTGTACAACACTCAACTCAAAAAGCTGGGAATCACTTTTGATGAGCTGAAAGAAAAGGGATTCCTTTCGGTTCCCATGAGATACAGAAAATTTGAAGAAAGGGGATTCAATACGCCTTCGGGAAAGGTGGAGCTTTACTCGAGTATTATGGAAAAGTATGGGTATGATCCTTTGCCCTATTACCAGGAACCGCCTGAAAGTCCTTTAAGTACACCGGAGTTGGCACAAGATTATCCGCTGATTTTGACAACAGGAGGAAGGACGCCTTACTATTTTCACTCGGAGTATCGTCAAATCCCTTCATTGCGCGAAAAGCATCCCGCTCCCCTCGTGGAGATCAATCCGCGAACAGCTGATGAGCTAGATATTCGAGAAGGGGAATGGGTCTGGATACAAACGGTTCGTGGGAGGATTAAACAGAGGGCAAGACTCGCGAAGGGAATCCACCCGAGAGTCGTGCACATTGAGCACGGTTGGTGGTTTCCTGAAGAACCGGGGCCAGAGCATGGTATATGGAATTCCAATGCAAACATTCTGACGAATAACGCACCACCTTATGATCCGGCCATGGGAACCTATCAACTAAGGGCGCTACTCTGCAAAATATACAAAGTGGCTGGATAAGTTTTTAGTTAAAGGTAATCGGAGGAAAACCATGGTAGGAAAAACAATAGACCAACTCCTTGTGGGCGATACTGCTCAATTTAGCAAAACAGTTTCGGAAACAGATGTCTATTTGTTCGCTGGGATAAGCGGTGATTTCAATCCAGCACATATCAATGAACAATATGCTGAGCAAACATTTTTTAAAACGCGGATTGCGCATGGCTTGCTTAGTGCAGGCTTTCTCTCCGCTGTCTTAGCGAACCAGTTGCCGGGACCTGGAACTATTTTTATATCGATTACCCTCAAGTTCATAGCCCCGGTCCTCATCGGAGATACCATTACAGCACAGGTAGAAATCGCTGAAGTTGATAAGCATAAGCACCGTGTGAATATGAAACTAAGCTGTATGAATCAGAAGGGAAAACAAATTTTGGCAGGAGAAGCAGTGGTTAGCCCGCCAAAGGCTTCTTAAAAGAATTATCTTTTTAAGGTTATCCAACAATGGTATTTGCTGGGGGCGAGTTTCTTTGACCTTTTCAAAGGAACCTGTCACACTAGTTAATCGGTTTCAGATTAGCTAATGCTACATATAAAATCTTAAGATGGTGGATTCCGGCTATCAATCTGCAAAACTCATTTTTTGTGGATTTCTTGTGCCAGTCTTAAAAATTTCCCATCTAATATGCATTTTGGAGGTCACTTCTATTTTTCCAGTTCCGCTATCCGATCTGCCTGTTTTGCCACCCGGATCATCCACTGGCTGTCTTCTTTGAGGTGGATTTCCGCCAGTTGATTGAACTCGTTTGCCTGAGCGGCGGAGCCCTTCATCAGCCAGGCCTCAGAAAGATAGTAGTAATTCTGGCCATTGCGGGGATGGAGGCTAACCGCCTGCTCGAGTACCCGGATGGCTTTATCCGGCTTGCGGTCCTCCACCAGGCGACGGCCCTGGTCGGTCAATTGCAGCGAGGCCACCACCCGCGGGTTTTCTCCGGCGGTCTCTTCTACTGTGACGGATTCTTGCGCTTCCGAGGGGGCCTCTTTCAACATCGGCTTCGGGCATGCGGCCAGCACGACCGTCAGCAGGGCTAAAATAACGATTTGAATGAATCTAATTCCCATCGATCAAGTCTTTTACTCCTTTGATGATTTTTCCGGCGAATCCGCCTTTGTCATGCAGCGGGCAAAGCCCTTGCGGTGTGTGGCCTGCCAGAAAATACACCTCCGTTGGTTCAGGGCAGCCGGCAACCGCCGGCCGGCCGGTGACCGAACAAACCAGAATTTTTTCAACGCCTTGGGGCATTTTAAAATCAGTTTCAGATCGGTATTGGGGGATGGCGTTCATCAGGTCGGCCCAGATCGGC
>PVMK01122245.1_pt1 | contig 26058 bp, 24 predicted proteins | sample 1853481 | NCBI WGS metagenome assembly PVMK01 (sample SAMN08533507, study PRJNA380276) | Marine sediment metagenome, whole genome shotgun sequencing project.
AGGACTACGCGTTCAAGGAGCTGCGCCGGTTCGGCGGTACCCAGTTCGATCCCGATGTTGTCGAAGCGTTCATCGCTGCTCTCGCGGCCGGGCATGCATCGGGTCGAATGCCAGCTCGTCGTTCATTCCGGCCTCGGCCCTCCGTCTGGCCTCGTGCTCGGTGAGCTCGACAGGCGAACCGTACTGCTCACCGGCGGCCGTGAGAGCAGCGATGAACGCTTCGACAACATCGGGATCGAACTGGGTACCGCCGAACCGGCGCAGCTCCTTGAACGCGTAGTCCTGGGTGAGGGCGACTCGGTACGAGCGTGTGGACGTCATTGCGTCGAAGGAGTCAGCAACGGCGAGGATCCTTGCTTCAAGCGATGGCGCCTCTCCGTGGCCACCGTTTGAACCGTGATAGCCGCCACCGTCGAAGTGGGCATGATGGTTGGATGCAATCTCGACCATTGGTCTGAGGAAGTCGACCTCGTTGAGGAGGTCCTCCACGTGGTGCACGTGGCCCTGCATCGACTCGTACTCCTCCGCAGTGAGCCGCGTCTTCTTGCGGATCAGGTCACGGGGCACAGCGAGCTTGCCAACGTCGTGGATGAGAGCTGACCAGCGCACGGTTTCGAGCCGGGTCCCGTTGAAGCCCATCTGCTCGCCAATCATGTTCGAGAAGTAGGCGACCCGCTCGGTGTGGCCTCTCGTGTAAAGGTCTTTCGCTTCAAGCGCCTTGATGAATCCTGCAAGCGTCGACAGTTGCGCCTGACGCAGCCGTGCGTATGACTCGAATGCCATGTATCCGGTGAAAAAGACTATTGCGATCAGCGGAATGGCCGCAGTTCCGAGAAGGAGGTAGGTGGCTCCCAGGAGCCCTCCGAGAAATCCCATCCCGACGAACGGCACCATGATCTGACCGACGTGTGACCAGGGGTTGGCGTCCTTGTGTCCATACACCTTCGAGACGATGAACGCGACCAGTTTGTAGTTGACAACACCGTATGTGACAGCGCCGAGCGCGGAGGCAAAGGCGATCCACGGGATGGACGTTGGATCCGTCAGTGCAAGTATCAATGCCACAACGGAGATCGATGCTGCCGACGTGATAATCATCTGGCCGAAGTTGACCGCTGGCTGGAACCATCGACGGTCTCTGATGTCTTCAGGTTGGAAGAGACCCAAGCCGGCGATCGTCGCTGCGCCCAGAACGGCGGACTCCGGGCCAAACACAACGGCTGCCGTCATGATGACCATGACGCTCGGGGAAGCGAAGAGCTTGTCATTGACCTCGACGGTGTTCCACTCGAAGAACACGAAGGCGGCCGCGAAAAGCGCCCATAGCCATATTGGCTGAGGGAAGTCCTGGACAAAGAAGAGGATGCCAAGAATCACGAAGCCGACGATCGGGAAGGCGATCGCCATCCGAATCTTCGCTCTGCGTTGGCGTGCTAGTTCATTGGGGAACATGGGTTCCTCGTGTCCAAGAACAAGGAGGGGCGCCCGGGGTTACTCGTTGTTAACCGACTCTGAGATTGGCTGCGCCGGCCATCAGAGCCGTCGCAATTGTTCCAAGCGTCAATACGAGTTTGACAATTCTGCTCTTCACGAGGGCCTCCAGAAATGCAACATTCTCAGGCCCGACATCAGATTCGTCGGTTCATGGAATGAGTGTTCCGCTCCGCTGGAGTTTGATTCGTCCTTGAGCTACCCGGGGTTTCCACCACCTCCAATGCCCGGAGGATTTCTCTCCCGAGCAAAACGTTCGTATTTCGGTTTTCTATGCCTGTCCCAACCGAATTCTGAACCTACGCAATGTTCCCCGCGTAGAGACGTATCGGACCCCGCCCAAGGGGTCTGCTGCCATAGCGCTGGCAGCAGAAGCCAATCTACCGGAATTCGGCCCAAACCGCAAGACATTGGGCATTTGTCAGAAGCTGGAAATCAGGAACCAGAGGGTCCGCGAGCCGTTGAATCACCAATCTCCGACGGAAGTCCGCTAGCCTCGCCGCGAGATGACAGTGAACTTCAGAGAACTCGAAGAGAACCTCACACGGATGGACTCGGTCGACGCGGCCAGGGTCGTCAACCAGGGCAGCACGATCACCGAACTGCATGTGATTGCAGCGGCAGAAAAGCCAGCCAAGCAGGTCGTCCGAGACGTCCAGAGCCTCGCGATGGCTCGGTTCGGCGTCAACATCGATCACCGGGTCATCTCTGTCGTCCAGATCAGTCCCCATCACCTAGAAATTGCGACGGGCGCCAGGGCGGCTCTCATGCGGGTCGACGAATCACCGAACGGAACACGAACCACAATCAAAGTCACATTGCGCCACGACGATGCGGAGCACGTGGGATCTGCCACCGGACCCGCCGTGATTTCAGCGAGGCACCGTTTGGTTGGCGAGGCAACGATCAGCGCCATTGAGCAGACGTTCCCTTCGATGCCACCTATCGCCCTCGATGCGATCTCCATCACCCCTGTCGGCCAGAACAATGTGGTCGTCGCAGTCGTCGTCTCAGCGGGGACCCGCGGCTCAGAGGACATCAATGTTGGATCGACCGTTGTCCTGAACGACCCCGATGACGCGTCAGTGAAGGCAGTCCTCAACGCACTGAACCGGCGCCTGGGCAACCTCGACGAATGAGTGCTCCGCTTCGCCCGGACGAAGCGCGGATTTCGACCAGGCCCACAGACGGAACGCGTGGCATCGCTGTATCGCCGCACCACCTCGCCTCCAGGGCAGGCATCGAAGTTCTCTCGGACGGCGGCAACGCCATCGACGCAGCGATCGCTGTCAACGCGGTCCTTGGTGTCGTCCTCCCAGACACGTGCGGGCCGGGCGGCGATCTATTCGCTTTGGTCCACAGCCGGGGCGACACCGCACCGACGGCGCTGAACGCATCGGGACGCGCGGGATCCGGCATCACAGCAGACGCAATGCGAGACGCAGGCGTCGGCGCGATACCAATGCGCAGCCCGTGGTCGATCACGGTCCCCGGATGCGTCGATGGTTGGGAAGCCCTGCTCGACAAATACGGCTCCCTCCCCCTGTCACGGCTTCTCGCCCCTGCCATCGACATCGCCCGCGACGGTTTCCAAATCTCTCACGAGCTCGGAGCCTCGATTGATCGACTCCAGGAACTCATCGGCGGTGAAGGCTCATCCACTCCTTTCTACCCGTCAGGTGTTCCGGTCGTTGAGGGATCATTCATCAGGCGCCCCCACTTCGCGAACACTCTTGAGTCAGTCGCCCAGGGTGGCCGCGACGCGTTCTTCGATGGAGCCGTCGGGTCAGCGATCGTAGAAGCGACCGAAGGCGCCATCACACCCGAAGACATGGCCCGCCGCCAAGCCGAGTGGATCGAGCCTCTCGCAACCGAGGTATTCGGACAGACCGCGTGGACGATTCCTCCCAACTCGCAGGGCTACCTGACACCAGCCACGCTGAAAATCTTCGAGATGCTCGACCCGCCCGATGACCCCAACGATCCGCTGTACCAGCACCTCCTCATCGAGGCATATCGATCAGTCGCCTGGGAACGCGAAGACACAGCCGTCGACGCCGACCACACGCATCTACCCGCCGCGGATCTTGTCGCGGATGACCGGCTTGCCGAGAGGGCGGCATCGATTGACAGGGATCACGCTGGCCGGTGGCCGAGACCGAGGAGTGCACCAGCGGGAACCGCATACATGACAGTGCGCGACCGCGCAGGGATGGGGATCTCTCTCATTCAATCGAACTTCTGGGGAATCGGATCAGGGAAGTCCGCAGGATCGACAGGCGTATTCCTCCACAACCGTGGAGCGGGTTTCAACCTGATCCAGGGCCACCCGAATGAGTTCGCTTCGGGGAAGCGGCCCCTCCATACGCTCTCGCCCACACTGTGGACGCACGGGTCCGACCTGAGCCTCCTGCTTGGAACCCGAGGTGGTGACCAGCAGCCTCAGTTCCTCGCGCAGTACGCTGCGTCGTTCTTCCACGCTGGCAACTGCACGGATGATTCGCAGGATCTCCCGAGATGGAACATGGAGCAGCCGCTGCCCGGAACGGATAGCTCTGTGACGTTCGAGTCACGAGTCGCACCATCTACCGTCGCAGGACTCGTGGATCGCGGACATTCGGTGACGCTTGCTGGAACTCACGAGGTGGGCTGGGGACCAGTCTCGGCGATCGACACGGCCATCGAGATGAAGGGGTCTGCTGACCCGAGGGTCTCAACGTCTGCTGCGCTCGCGGAGCCGGCCAGGTCCTGATCAGCCTCTGCTGAAGAAGCCGGGGATCGGATCCGGCGTGTCCGTACGTTCCCTACGACGATGCTTCGCCCACAGGCCAAGTGCGATTGCAGTAAGCGCGATCACGACCGATACCACCGTGAGCACCACTCCACCGATCCAGCCGGTGGTGTCGGTGTCGCGCCCTCGAAGATCGTTCCGCAGAGCTATTCGCCACTCGCCTTCTATGTCTGACCACACATCACCATCGGTCTCGAGAAGTATGTCGGTGCCATAGGTGGCTACGGCGAAGTCCATGAAGTCACCGATCGGGATGAAGTTCGTTTCGGGATCCCAGTCCTGAATCGGTTCCTGAGAACGAGCTGTCCAGTCGATGAACGACTCCGTACCGAAGAAGTTACTGAGCACCACATCTCGGTGGTACTGCTCAAACCGCTCAAGAATCCGAGCCCGGTACCAATGCCCGACGACATCTGCAACTGGCTCAGGGAATGGTTCGTCGCCGTTGTTCTGCCACAGGGCGTGCTGGGAGAGGGCGTAGGCACCAGCGGGAGCCACGAATCCGTAGCGCTCGACATTGAGAACAAGCAGCCGATCGGGGAGGTCGGAGTGCGCGTGGAGCCGAAAGGTTCCGTTCGCGAAACGCGACACATCAAATGCCGAATCATCGGACACCAGGCACACAGTGGCTGAGTACGGTCCGATGTCATCCGTGATCCACCCCGCGGCGAGTCCGATCTCTCTGTCGAACCGGTCCCCAAGCTCCTCAATCATGCCCGTTGACTCAATCGAAACCGCTCCGCTCCGGAGCTGCGTCCACTCAGCCTCAGGAAAACGATCGGCGCAGCTTTCACCGCTCGCAGAGACGGCGTCGGCATGGCCAACCAGCACCGCTACTGCGGCAGCGAACATGGCGACGAGCAGGAGGAGTCTTCTCACCCTCAAATGGTACGACCGAATTCGAGACACAGACAGTACTACCAATTAATGGACTGAACGGGGTTGCTCTACGCGGCGACCACCTATACCCTCACACGTAGCACGTTGATGTCTGCGCTCGCTGAAGGCAGCATCAGCTCCCTTCGGCGGAAGCACCCTGATGCTTTCGAAGGGCAGAAAGTACACGCGAGATCCACGGAGATACGTGAGACCTCGAATACCACTCGCATACGCTGGCCTCCTCGTCATTGCACTTGTCGCCGTGATCGGGTTTGCTGCGTTCTCTCCGTCGTCCTCATCAACGGAGGACGCCGGCGCGTCCACAACCGTGGCTGTCGCACCGGTCGCGTCTGCAAGGGTCGCCTCTGCTGTTCTGGCCGTTCGGGTTGCAGACACAGAATCACGGATTGCAACGACACAGGTCCCGACGACTACAGCGCCGGCGCCGTCCACCACTGCAACTGAGCCTCCCACGACGACAACTGAAACCGCAGCGGACACCACTCAGACAACTGTCGCCACCACCACAAAGCCAAAGGACACCACCCCGCCAGCGTTGAAAGTCACTTCCCATGACGACGGCGACACCGTTGATTCGTCCTACGTCGTATTCAAGGGAACGAGCGAGGCTGGCGCCTATGTGCGATCCGGGCCGTTCGATGCAACGACAAACAGCGACGGGTCATGGTCGCTCGGTTTGACCATGATCGATGGGGCGAACCGTGCGATCTTCACAGCGATCGACGACGCTGGAAACACCACAGAAATCAAGATCGTTGTCACCTACAACAAGCCGCAGGTGACAACAACGACCAGGCAGGCCACAACAACATCCAAGGCGTCGACCTCCACGACCAATCCACCAACTGCGTGGTCACCAGAGTGGCCTGCCAACGCCGGCGGAATTCGCAATGTCGAAGTCTGGCGACCACTTGTAGAGAAGTACTGGTCAGCCGACCGGGTCGACTGTGTCCTCGGCATCATCAAGAAGGAGTCACGTGGCGATGCCCGTGCCTACAACTCCAGTAGCGGTGCCGAGGGATTGATGCAGCACCTCAGTAAATATTGGAAGGGGCGAGCAGCCGCAGCAGGCTTCCGCGACGCGAACGGCCTCTATGCATCGCCATACAGTGCCGAAGCAAACATTGCTGCAGGCGCACACATCGCTGGATCGGGAGCCGATTGGTACACCCCGTGGGGTTACCACCCCGCATACGGATCCTGCCCAGACTCCCGAGGCTGACGCTGACCACGAGCCTCCGTAGTCTGCTGTAGCATCTACCCCATGAATCAAGCTGCGAAGAACCTCCTCAGAGTCGCAGGTGTCGTGGCGGGCCTCGGCGCCGCAGCATGGGCACTACGCGACAAGATGCTCCCCCCTCCCGAGGTCCAGGAAGGACCTCCACCCAACTTCCGCACGGGCGGTGGCGCCGATGACCTCACGCTCATCAAGGGCATCGGTCCGGTGTACCGCGATCGTCTGACCGGTGTCGGAGTGCACAGCTTTTTCGACCTCGCCGAGGCATCGGCATCCGAGATTGCAGAAGCTGCGGGAGTCTCCGAGTCGATCGCACATGGCTGGATGCAGGCCGCGCACGCTCGGGCATAGGCCATGTACACAACGTCTCCTGAGGCTCTGGGAGATCTGTTCATCGACGAGCCGCGATACCGAACCGACCAACTGGTCGAATGGTTGTACACGCATCCCGTCCTGTCAGCCGACGACATGCTCAACCTGCCGAAGTCGATGCGCAAGCAGATCTCCGAAGACCACTGGCCCTTCGTACTCGACATGGAGCAGTCGGCTGACAACGGACTCACAAAGAAGTGGCTGCTCCGGTGCACCGACGGGTCCGCGATCGAAGCGGTACTCATGGGATATCCAACGCGGACAACGCTGTGCATCTCTTCGCAGGTCGGATGCGCCATGGGATGCACGTTCTGTGCCACGGGCCAGTTCGGATTCGACCGGCACCTCGATGCAGGGGAGATCGTGGCCCAAGTCGCATATGCAAACGCGTACCTTTCAGAGTCGCCTCTGCCCAGAAGCCCTGAGCGAGTCACCAACGTCGTATTCATGGGGATGGGTGAGCCCCTCGCCAACTACGACAACACGATCGAGTCGATCCGCCGCATGACAGGCTTGATGGGCATCTCTGCTCGTTCGATCACCGTATCGACCGTGGGATTCGTACCTGGGATGCGCAAGCTCATCGACGAACCGTGGCCCCTGAACCTCGCCGTGAGCCTGCACTCCACCATCCCATCGGAACGGTCGAAACTCGTACCGATCAACGATCGATATCCGATCGATGACGTCATCGCTGCAGCGAAGGACTACTACGACACAAAGGGTCGGAGGGTCAGCCTCGAATGGACGCTCATCGCAGGTGAGAACGACTCAGACGAGGAAGCCATCGGCCTTGCCAAGCTCGCTCGGAAGATCCATGCCCATGTCAACGTCATCGCACTGAACCCGACCCCGATGAGCAGTGACCTTCCACCGTCCAACGACCACATCCGGAGGTTCCTCGGAACGCTCAGGCGTGAGGGCGCAAACGTCACATTGCGCGACACGAGGGGCAAGGACATCGACGCAGCATGCGGCCAGTTGAGGCTGCGAGCCGACACGAGGTAGTCCGAGTCACGCAGATACGCTGCAGAGGACACTTGGAGGACTTCTTGCGGCTCGAAATTGGCACCACAGCACCTACATTCTCCGGTTCGGACCAGACGGGGACGGTGCGTTCGAGCGACGAGTTCACCGACACAAAGCTCGTTATCTTCTTCTATCCCAAAGCTTTCACACCAGGATGCACGACCGAATCGTGTGACTTCAGGGACCGCCACGATTTTTTTACAGCTCAGGGGTACACGATCCTCGGGATCTCCCCTGATCAACCGGAGAAACTCGCCCGGTTCAAGGAGGAGCACAGCCTCCCATACGACCTGATCTCGGATCCGGACCACACGATTGCGACCGCGTTCGGTGCATACGGTCTCAAGAAGAATTACGGCCGCGAGTACAAGGGAATCATCAGATCCACCTTCCTCATAGGCGATGACTCACGGATCGAAGCTGCGTACTACAACGTCAAGGCAACAGGTCACGCTGAGCGAATCGCCAAGGCGGTCACTGACGAATGAAGTCAGTCAAGACTGCTGTCTTCCCTGTTGGGGGGTTCGGGATACGCTTCCTGCCAGCCACCAAGGCAATGCCAAAGGTGCTCCTGCCGATCGTGGACAAGCCGCTGATCCAGTACGCGGTCGATGAGGCTGTCGCCGCAGGGATCGAGAACCTGGTGTTCGTCACCGGACGAGGCAACAGCGCCCTCGAGGACTACTTCGACGTCAGCTTCGAACTCGAAGAGATGCTGAAGGCGAGCGGAAAGAGCGACATCGCCTCAGAACTCGAGACGCTCCGGCACGCTCCTGGCCAGGTGTCGTACGTCCGCCAGATTGATCCACTCGGATTGGGGCACGCCGTGTGGTGCGCTCGCCACATCGTCGGCAACGAACCATTCGCGGTGCTCCTCGCGGACGAGCTGATCTTGGGGGACACACCGGATCTCGCGACGATGCTCCAGGTTCACGACGAGCACGGTGGTAATGTCGTCCTCGTTGATGAGGTCGCCGACGACGAGACCGATCGGTACGGAATCATCACTCCAGCGGGGTCAACCAATGGCGTCATCGAGGTGGCCGACATAGTCGAAAAGCCGGCGGCCGGTTCCGCTCCCTCCAATCTCGCCGTCATCGGCAGGTATATCCTCGATCCATCCATCATGAACACACTTGCATCAACGGCGAAGGGAGCGGGCGGCGAGATCCAGCTGACCGACGCTCTCCTGGAGTCCATCGGCGATCTGCCCTTCCACGCCGTCACAACACAGGGCCACCGCTTCGACTGCGGATCCAAGAGCGGCTTCGTGGACGCGACGATCCACGCCGCCCTCGACCGCGAGGACCTCAAACAAGATCTTCAACGAACCATCAACACGTTGGCGACGCCACAACACTGATCCCGAGAAACTGAGAGCGAGAATGACGAAACTCCGACAGCTACACGAATCCGGCCAGTCAATCTGGTACGACTTTATCCGCAGGGACATGCTCACGGGTTCGGGTCTGGAAGAACTCGTCAGCACCGGAATCCGAGGCGTCACCAGCAATCCGTCGATATTCGAGAAGGCAATCGCCGATTCCGATCTCTACGACGAACAGATCGCGTCGCTCGGTGACGTCACTCCCGGTGAGGCCTTCGAGACGCTCGCCATCGATGACATCAGGGCTGCTGCGGACATCTTGCGGCCCGTCCATGACGAGTCGCATGGCCACGACGGTTATGTCAGCCTTGAAGTATCCCCAGAGCTGGCGCACGACACATCCGCAACAATCGCTGATGCGATGAGACTCTGGGACAGGGTCGACCGGCCGAATCTGATGGTCAAAGTGCCAGCGACCGATGCGGGGATTCCTGCGATCGAGGAGCTCACCGGCGCCGGAATCAATATCAACGCAACACTCATGTTCAGTCTCAGCCACTACGAGGCTGTGGCGACGGCTTACATCCAGGGTGCAGAGCGTGCGTCCGATCCGTCGAAGCTCGCTTCGGTTGCTTCATTCTTCGTGAGCAGGGTCGACGCATCAACCGATGCGGCCCTTGAGAGAGTCGGCACTGACCGTGCGCTCGCTCTTCGGGGCCAGGCCGCGATCGCGAATGCCAAGGTCGCGTATCGCAGATACCAGGAGCTGTTCGGAGGTGACCGGTTCGCGGCCCTGCGTTCTGCCCGCACCCGTCCGCAACGTGTTCTGTGGGCCTCGACATCTACGAAGAATCCTGACTACAACGACGTGATGTACATCGAGGAGCTCATCGGTCCGAACACCGTCAATACCGCTCCCCCTGGAACGATCGACGCGTTTGTCGATCACGGGACGGTCTCCGCAGATTCGCTGCTCACAGGCATGGATGAGGCTGCGGTCTTCATCAACTCCCTCCCAGAGGTCGGCGTCTCATTCGACTCCATAACTGCACAACTGCAACGAGATGGTGTGGATGCATTCGCTGACGCTTACGTATCGCTTCTCAGCGCCATCGAGGCCAAGCAGAGCCACAACACGTCATGACCCTCGAGGTCTCTCTCCCGTCAACAAGTTCAGAAGTCGTTGCGAGCCATGCTGATCGGTGGCGAGCTGGTGACACTCTCGCCCGGATGTGGGGAATGGATCCGACGGTGTGGGCAGATCCGGGAACGCCCGAGATCGCCGATCGGCTCGGATGGCTGAATGCACCAAAGAACTCTCGTTCCCTGATCGGCACGATCGAGGAGCTCCACGCCCAGGCAGTGGATGAGGGAGTACAAGACATCGTGTTGTGCGGAATGGGTGGCTCGAGCCTTGCCCCTGAGGTGTTCGCAGCAACTCTTCCCTTCGCCTCGGCCTCGCCAAAGCTGACGGTGATCGATTCAACCCACCCCGATGCCGTCACGACAGTGGCGTCATCAACGGATCCAGCAACGACGTGGTACGTCGTTGCTTCCAAGTCGGGTGGCACGATCGAAACGATGTCGCTGTTCAAGTTCTTCTGGCAGCGGGCTTCCGAAAGACTCGCCGATCCAGGAAGCCACTTCGTCGCCATCACCGACCCGGGCACATCACTGGAAGCGCTCGCTGAAGAGCGAGGGTTCCGTGCTGCGATCACTGCGGATCCGAACGTCGGCGGCCGCTACTCGGCGCTCACAGCGTTTGGGCTCGTTCCCGCAGGCCTGATCGGAGCGGACCTCGGCCGCCTGCTCGACGGCGCACAGAAGGCGGCAGACCTTTGTGGTCCATCGGCACCGCTCGATCAGAACCCCGGTTTCGCCCTTGGTGTTGTACTCGCCGAGGCGGCACGCAACGGGGATGACAAGGCCCAATTCCTATCCAGCGATCCCGTTTCGACGCTCGGTGTCTGGATCGAGCAACTCGTTGCGGAGTCGACGGGCAAGGAAGGTCTTGGCATCGTGCCCATCGATGGAGGCCAACTGCTTGACGAGCGCAGCGACTCGACCGTGGTGAGCATTGGAAGCTCGGTTGCCAGTGGGAGTGGCATCGAATTGGCAGTAACCGATGAGTACGACGTCGGTGGAGCGATGTTTATCCTCGAGTTCGCTGTCGCCGTTGCGGGAAGCGTCCTTGGTATCAATCCGTTCGACCAGCCCGATGTGCAACTGGCCAAGAAGCTCGCCGCCGTGGCGATGGAGCGTGGCCCCGACACGAGCGGCCCACGCCCACCGCAAGTAACGGATGCGCGCTGGCTCACAGACCTTCTTGCAGCACTGGATGGCACATCGGCGTCGTACGTGTCGATTCAGGCCTACATCCCACAGACAGCGCACAACAACGCAACGCTCACGGTGCTGCGAACAATCCTCACAGCACTATCGGGTGCCCATGTGACCGTCGGCTACGGGCCGAGGTTCCTTCACTCAACCGGTCAACTCCACAAGGGTGGGCCGGCAGGTGGCGTGTATCTACAGATCATCGACGAACCAGCGCTGTCGCTCCCCATCCCCGGAGCAGACATGACATTCAACAACCTCATCGCTGCTCAAGCTGCAGGCGACCGCGCCGCACTCATCGATAGGGATCGCACCGTCATCTGCGTTGATCTGGGAACAGATGCTGCGGACGGCCTGGCGACAATGCTTCGCCGCCTGCAATCCGAAGTTCCGACTCACCCCACGTCGACGCCGTAACGACCGGAGCCAACGGTCCGGGTGTTGGCGCCGATCTCGGTGCCAAGAACACCATCAAGAGTTCGGTCGTCCGTGGAGTTATCGACAGCGCTCGGGAGTTCGAGCCTGAAGATGCTGCGTTCGTCGAAGCGGTACGTCAACGACCCACCCATCAACTCGGCAAGCGTCCGCGACACAGTGAGCCCGAGACCGACGGATCCCGGTTGACCCTCAGTGTGGTGGGCCCGCTCGTAAGCGACAAAGATTCGTTCATGATCGTCAACATCGATGCCTGTGCCGTCGTCGATTACCTCCACAGCGAGCGCTCCCGGTTCCGCTGACGTGACGATCTCGATGCGGTGGCCGCCGTATCTCAGAGCGTTGGAAATGAGATTTCTCAAGATCTGCCGCACCCTGATCGAGTCAGCGATGACCCTGCCTGGACGCGTATCGACCGTGATCGAGGACGATCCGGTGTCGGTGAAGCCTGCAAGGACGCTCTCTATCTCGTGTTCGAGGCTGACGCTCTCGGTTCGCACCGCCACGTTTCCGATATTCGACCGCGCTGCGACCAGTAGATCCTCGATGAGGTCAGACATGTCCCGACTCTGATCGACCAACATCGACGTGAACTCGCCAAGCTCCTCGTCGGTGAGATTCATCCATCGTTCGTTGAGTTCGTGCGCCATTCCGGTCACGACCGTCAGTGGCGTCCGTAGCTCGTGGGAGACGGAAGCAACGAAGGCATCCTTCGATTTGAGCAGGTCTTCGAGCCGTTTCCTTGCAGCCGCACGATCGATGGCAGCCGCAAGCACATTGGCCACGGACAAGAGGAAGTTGATGTCGTCCGCGGAGAAGATCCGCTGCTCGCGCGCCACGAGAACGAGCGTTCCAAAGTCTGCCTCTGCCCCAGGCACCATCACCGCGGCACAGGATTGAGCTCCCAGGTCAGCCAGCAGCGGTGACGCAAACCGCACCTCGGATTCGGATCGGAGGACGATCGGTGCAGTCGTCATGTGGGCGCGGTCAGCAATGCCAGACACGACGTCGGGCGTGAGTTTGAGATCACCCGTCGTTCCCTTGACCTCGAACTGACCGTCGGACGATCGCTGTAGAAGCACGACGCCCTCGGTACCGAGCACCTTGGACACGAGCTGTGTGATTTCGTCAAGGACCGTCGCAATGTCGTCAGAGTCGAGTGCGATCTGGCCGATTGTCGCGGCCGCCTCCTGCTGGGTCGCCCGTGACCACAACTCGTCCTCGATGGACCGCCTGCCGGTGATGTCGACCATTGCACCCTCATACGCCACGCCGAGAGAAGTTTCGATGCGCCTCGTCGTGTCCCTGACCCAGATGAGTCCGCCGTCAACACGCCTCATTCGGGCTTCGAAGCCGTCAACGACGTCGCCGTCCTCAAGCAGTCGCCCGAGGTGCTCTCGATCGGCTTCGTCAACGTAAATGTCGCGGGCGTCGAGCGCCACGACTTGCTCCTCTGACTCTGCGCCAAGAAGTTCGACCAGTGCCGCATTGGCCTGAACGATCTGGCCATCTGGCAGTGACCGATACAGTGCCACAGGGATTCGTTCGAAGAACTCCTGATAGTCGACCTCTGTGCGGTGCAGATCAATCTCAGCCCTCCGCTGTCCGGAACGGTCATGCAATGCCACTTGCACCGCAAGGTCACGACCGTGATCGATCACTGCGCAGGTGGCGTCCACCCAGCGCGTCGGATCGTGATCAGTGAGGATCTCGAGACTTTCGAGTGTGACCGGCTCAAGCCGATCCCACGCTACCTGGATCGCGCGTTCGAGTCTGGACTTGTCCTCTGGCGCAATAAAGTCGCCGACACTCTTTCCAATCATCGTCGACGCCGGGCAGTCCAGGATGTCGCCAGCCGCGGCATTGACGTACACGATCTCAGAATGGTCCTGAATGATGTACCCGGTAGGCGCGGCATCCATCAACCTGCGGTAGCGCTCGCCACCTGTTTCTGCCGCGGCAGCCAGCTGGACCACATACACATCCACCGCACGGAAGAGGAGGAACGAACCGCTCAGGGCGACGGTTCGAGCGAATAACACGCCAACATCCGTCGCCTCTGACATCGATGGATCACTGCTGATGACTCCGACGACGACTCCGATGATTTTCGACAGCTCGAGGAGAATGCCAAAGAGTGTGATTCGGGCAGCGCTTCTCGCAGGACTCAGGAAGACGACGATGGCGATCGCCCAGATGGACAGAAGGAGTGAGGCACCGCCGCCCCATGGCACGACCAACCACAAGACGTACGCCGTCACGAGGTCAATCGATGCGGAGAGTCGCAATCCAGCGAAACGATCACCCCGTCGGACGATGAATGGGGCAAGTGCGCCCAGCACCACGACTGCAATCCCGACGGCCTTGACCGCAACGGGCAGCGGGGGAACGAGCACGATGGGCACGAGCGGGAGATACACCACAGCACGCACGCGTAGCAATAAACCGACGAGCCGATGGCGCTCGGAGCGTTTCAGTAGTCCAGATGACATTGGGGTTTCATCGGCGCGAAATGACCGCAACTGAAGGTGGCGGCTACCCGGCAATCCCGATCGCAATGCCAACCGCTGCGGCAGCGAGTCCATGTATCAGAGGCACAACAGCGACAGCGGCACTCATCCCCTTCGTGGGCGCCTCCTCGATGTCGACCATCCATGTCGAGAAGGTCGTGAAACCACCAAGCAGACCGACCGTGATGGGTGCAATTGCTACGTCGACTGCATCAGGAACCACCGATCCGACGACAAGAACGACAAGGAACGAGCCAATCACGTTGACGACAGTGATGCCGACATTGAACCCACCGTTCGACTTTGGGAGGATCGATGCGATTCCCCATCGAAGCAAGGCGCCGACTCCACCACCGAGCGCGATCAACAGCGCAGTCATCCTGGCACTCCCAGGCGTGCGCCCGTCCGCGCTGCCGCGAACCCGCCAATGACGGATACGATCACATAGCCCGCTCCAGCAATCCACGCGCCGGAGCGGAAGAGTTCCACCGACTCAACGCTGAACGCAGAGAACGTGGTGAAGGACCCGAGAAGTCCGACACCGACGAATGCCACGAAGGGCATCGACCAGGGTGCGGAGTGACGCGCCCGTTCAGCGAACCACCCAAGCACGAACGCTCCAACGACGTTCACTGTCAGGACGGGTGCCAGATTCGATGATCCCAGTGCGATCATCACCTCGCCTATGGCAGAGCGGAGCGAAGTTCCGGCAACACCGCCAAGGAACACTGCTGCAGCAACTTGAAGTGACCGACCCATCGATGAGGGAAGGTACCAGTGAGCTGGGCCGCACGACAGTATGGTCGACTCGCTCTAACAAGGAGATTACGTGAACGATAACAACGACAACGTGGGCCTCGGAGGCCTCCTCGACCTTTCATTCGAGAAGTTCATCACCCCATCTGTGGTGAAGATCATCTACATCCTCGTCATCGTGATGGCTGGCTTGATGTGGCTATTCTCAATGATCGCGGGACTAAGTAATGGCTTCGGCGGATTCATCGTTGGCTTCCTATTCGGAGGACTCGCGTTCTTGATCATGATCCTGGTTTATCGCGTCTTCCTTGAGCTGACGATGATCCTCTTCCGGATCCACGACAACACAGAGAAGATCGCCGATCGCCCGTAGAGTCCACAATCGAGAGGTTCGAACTCAGCCTTCAGCCCTCAAGGCTGAGGGCTGAGTTGTTCAACCGTTGGACTTCTGGTTAGGCGTCACACTCGGACTCGCCTTCGGCGACGGTCTCTCCGGTGTCCTGACCAGAGAAGACACGACGCACCTTTGACCGGATGCGGTCGACATCAGGTATCGGGTGTCTGAGGTGGTCCCGCTCAGCCTCCCAGTATGGGTGGGTGAACCCAACCGTTTGGATGTCATCGAAGTCCAACCCAGCAGCTGCGCTGATGAACTCGGCTGCGAACGACCGAGGAATGTCGGTCACGACCGAGTGCTCAATTGCGTCGACGATCGCAGGAAATGACCGAAGCATCGTGAACGCGTCAGCCTTTGCGGCCACCCCACGCAGCATGCAGCGCTGGCGCTCCATGCGGGCATAGTCGCTCGATCCCTTGCGCGCTCTTGCGTACGCGAGAGCTTCTGGTCCGCTGAGATGATTCCAGCCGACATCGACATCGACCGTCGCCCACGGATCGCCTTCACGGGGCGGTGAGACCTCGGCCTGGAGCGGCTGGCGAACGTTCACATCGATTCCACCGATCGCATCGACGAGGTCGACGAAGGCAGCCATGTCAATGAGCGCGTAGTAGTCGATCGAAATCCCCATCAATCCACCGAGCACATCGCGCAGCGCTGCCATGCCCGGATCCACCTCGTTGGGATACGTCCTGGTCCATCTTCGCGTGAACGGATACAGGGCGTTCAGCTGCTCGGGAAAACACTTGCAACTCACCCACTCAGGCGGCTCCTCACCCTCCTCAACCGGTTCAGGCTCAGGCGCGATCGACTTCTCGAACTCGGCGAATGCATCCTCGAATCTCTTCGGGAGAGGTATCGATCCCATATTGCGGGGGAAGCCGAAAAGGGCTGCCTTGCCTGTGCCTGTGTTTATGGAGGCAACAATCATGGAGTCGGTCCGAAGGCCTCCCCTTCCCGGGCCGGCGTCACCACCAGCGATGAGAATTGTGATCCGGCGCTCGCCGACGCGCTCGTTGAATGGCAGGAACGGTGCGGGTGCTGTCCCTGCCTCGTCACCGGCCATCTGTATCCGGGTCAGTACGGCGTCTGGGTCCCACATCTGTGGGTTGAACATCGGCGCGAATTCGGGCAGCGGGGCATGAATGGCGGGATCGGGCACGATATCGGCGTCTGTCCCGATGGGGATCACCGGCTCGGCCACCGTTTCGCCCTCCTCAACAAACACGACCGAAACCAGTGTGACAGCGTCGATCACGTATCGGCCTACCAACAGGTGCGGTGCGATGACGAGAAGAGCAAGCATCGCCCACCCGACAGCAAACGATGTCACACCGAGGGAGCTCCCGCCGAGGATTCTGAAGGCGTCTGCGGCAGCACCGACGCGCCAGAAGGCGCTGAGGACATTCAACCAGAACACGCCCCACAGAACGGTCGGGTCGAGAGCCGCGTTGATGAGATCTGTGACCGAGATACCGAGACCGATGACCACAGCGACGGATGCAGCAACCAGGGGTGAGAACCAGAGCAGACCCCGGACATATCTGCGAGCGTATGCATGCCCGAGGCCGGGCACGACGACGCTGAGCGCTGCACCAACCCACGGGCGGTACGACGCTGTTGAGCGTCTTTCAGTTGAAACCTCAGTGGCCATCGTCCCCTCGAACGCCTGATGCGAGAACGGTACAACGGATTCAGATAAGAGGCTCGCGAACGATCAGATTCTGCACTCCGAGTCGCTGCCGGTGTCGAACTCGGTGTCGGATTCTGCGTTGAGTGCCCACCGCACCATGGCGTGGATCCGAACGAGGTCAGGGGTCGGCTTCCCACGATCGTCGACCGTTGGCGTGTAGTACGGGGGAACGAAACCGACTGTGGCAATGTCGCTGAGATCAAGCGATGAACCATGCCTCAGGAGGGATGGCAACAACTCAATCGGGATGTCGGTCCGCACGGAGGAAGCTACCGCCCGCGCTATCCCTGAGAAGCGGGTGGCAATCGTGATGGGATCCGCCTCAGCGGCGACAGCCTTGAGGAGGCACCGCTGTCGTTTCATTCGCGTGTAATCCGAGACGGAACGTCGCTCCCGGACATAGGCCAGCGCTTCGTGGCCATTCAGCCGCTGCCAACCAGGGCTGAGGTCGATCTCGATCCAATCCTCTCCCTCCCTCGCGGGCGACACTTCGGTCTGGACGTAGCCCGTTACGTAGGCGCGCACCCCGCCGAGCGCATCGACGAGCCGTACGAACCCGGACATGTTCACCATCGCGTAGTAGTCGATCTCGAGGCCGAGCATGATCTGGAGTGTGTCTCTCAGTGCCGCTAACCCTGGATCGACCTCATCGGGATAGGTGTCGACCCACTTGCGCGTGTATGGATAGATCGCGTTGATCTGGTCAGGGAAACAAAGACATGGCACGAACTGATCGGGCTCGCCATCATCGTCTTCGTCGGTCCACTGCTTGCGTACGTCCCACGGCGTCAACTGCTTTTCGATGTCGATGAACGCGGTGTTCCATTCCTCAGGAAGGAGGGCATGTGTCATGTTCCGGGGAATGCCGAACACGGCAGACTTGCCCGTTTCGGTGTCGAACGTCGCGACCATGATGCTGTCCGTGCGGTTGCCGCTGCGGCCGGGACCACCGTCGCCACCCACAAGAAGGATCGTGATGCGGTCGAGTCCGTCATAGTCGGCTCCGATGAGCGAGGCCAAAGGCGTGCTTCGAGGCTGCGCACTCTCGGGTGGGAGGGCTACCGCTGCTGGGTCACCCATCCCGTCGACGAATATGAGATCCCCTGACGACACGGCCACAACAGGCGCAACCGGAACAACCGATGCAGGGTCTGGTGCCGGCACGATCACCGCATCAGAACCTGGTTCGGCAACCGTATCGAGTGGCTCTTCAAGGGAAACCAACGGCACGGGTTCGCCGGTCACGAACACCTGGTCGAGCGCTGAGGCTGCATCGAGCGTGTACCTGGCGATCACGACATGAGGCACGGCAACGAGGAATCCGAGGAGGAGGACGGTCGCGGCGGTCCAAGGACTTTTGTCGCCCCTGGCAAGTCGGTACGGATCAGCGATCGCGACGACACGCCACACAACGACAAAGAGGTTGGCTACGAGTATCCCGCGCAGGACGGAGGGAGTTACGAGGATGCCGAGGATGTCGAAACGCGGCGTCTTGGCGACAATGACGACCAGAACCATGAGTGCGATCGTTGGCACGACCATTAAAGCGGCCCGCCACCACCGGCCGACATATCCGTGCCCGAGACCTGGGAAGACTGCACCCAACGTCGCGGCAACAAGGCCGCTTCTCGATGGCGATTCGCGCAGAGGATCGGTCATGTTCCAAGGCTATCGCATGGAGCCGGAAATGCGGCTGAGAACTGTCGATGCGCTCTCCCCCGCACGCCTTACCCCATGCCGAGCGCGGCCCTGGTGCGGGGGCCAACGAGGCCGTCGACCCACAGTTTGGAATACTTCTGGAAGGAGAGCACGGCACGGAGGGTGAGCGGACCGAATATCCCGTCCGCGGATCCAGCTGCGTATCCCTGTGTATTGAGCGAGCTTTGCAGTTCCCTGACGCCACTGCCCCGTGAACCGACAGACAGCACCCCGCCGGTGTCGTCATGGTGCTCAAGACCAGCAAGCGCACTCTTGGTTGTGCGGCCAACAACACCGTCAACTTCAAGTCCGAAGTCGGCTTGAAACGCCTCGACGGCTCTCTCGGTCATGGGCCCGAACTGGGCATCGATGCTGCCCACGTTATGTCCGAGCCCCTCAAGGCGGACTTGCAAAGCCCGCACATCAGCACCATGCAGACCTCGGCTCAGCACTCGTGCGCCACCAATCAACGGATCGCGGGGACCGTATCCGACGTCGTTGCCACCCGCCGCAACCAGCGAGCTGTACGAATTCACGATGGTCCCTGATGGATCTCTTAGCTCGAAGTGGACGTGTGGGCTTGTGTCCTCAGCGTTACCGCTGTCACCGACCCACGCGATGTGCTGGCCGGCTTCGACCTGCACTCCTGGGTGAACGAACTGCTTGATCCCCCACCCCTTGCCATTGTCAGTACCGGTCGTGTCATTGTCGAGGTGGATGTACCAACTCTCCCATCCGTCGTCGTGTGTGATGACAAGCGAACAGCAACGGTCGGGGTTCATATGCGCTTGCGAGGTCCAATTGACCAGTCGGATGACGCCAGACGCGGCAGCAACAACAGGGGTCATCTTGTCAGCCATGAGATCCTGTCCGGTGTGGAATCCATGGGACCTACCCGCCCAGAAGGTGTTGTTGAAGTGATGGGCGCCATCGACGGGGAAGACGAGGTCGTAGTCGACGTCCTCGCCGAGATCGACCGCAACCGCCACTCCGGGCAGCCCAGCAACGAAGGCGAATACGCCGACCGCTACACCAAGAATCCTTCTCCAAGCCATACATGATGTATCGGCAAGCAGGCCGCCCGGCTTAGCGGATTGGCTCAGACGCTGACGAGGTGCGGCCAGTGCTCTGACCGCGAACGTTCGGGGTCAGAGCACTAATTCGTCGCCAGAACCTGAGGCGACGGATCGGTTACCCAGACGCCGATCTCTCCATCGACGGTGACATCAGCGGCCTCGATCACACCAAGGAACCACGCATCAACGGCGGAAGCCAGCGCATCACGCTCCAACCCAACACGGACGACATCGGGAGTTGCCACCTCACGCTGGTTCACCAAGATCAGGTGGTACCCGAACTCGGACTCCACGGGTTCAGTCACAACATCGATCTCGGCTTCCAGCGTCGCTGCTGCGAAGGAGCCCACGAAGCCAGAGGGAGAGTTGCAGCCAAGATCGCCACCGCTTGCGCCCGACGCGACATCAGCCGAGACCTCGGCAGCAACCACAGCGAAGTCCTCCCCCGCGGCAAGGCGGTCCTGAACAGCGATCGCCTCTTCCTCGGACCCGACGAGGATGTGCGAGGTGCAGACGACAGTCCAGTCGAGAAGATTGTTCGCCAGTTCGCTGTTGACTTCGTCGTCTGTGACGGTTCCCTCTTCGGCGAGGTCAGCCTGGACCGCATCCTGGATGATGAGTTGTTCCGTGAACAAGCGGATACCCCCTTCGGACGCCTGCACCTGTTCGAGGTACGCCTCAAGGGTGGAACCCTCGCCCTGTCCGGCGACGAGCTCATCAAGCCGAGCGTCGATCTCTTCATCCGTCGGTTCAATGCCCTCCTCGGCAGCAGCCTGCGAGATCGCTTCCCACTGGATCACCACCGACAGATAGCGAGTGAAGTCCGTGACGGCAGACGGATCGTCAGTATCCGGCACGAGAACGTTGACCTGGGAACGGGTGATGTCCTCACCGTTCACGGACGCAACAACCTCGTCGCTTCCACCACACGCGGCTACGACAATCGACATTGCAGCAGCAGCCGCCAGGATTCGTTTCATGCAGGACCTTTCATAGGAGCGGGAGGCTACGTGACCTTCTGACATACAGACGTCGGACGGTGTCTTTTCAGCAGATAGGATGTGATTTCACGGGAAGGATCGACATGAAGACGATATGCGTTTCACGCGAGATCGCTGCGCCGGCTGACGAGCTCTGGACGATCATGACCGATCTCGACAGCTTCGAGAAGACGATCTCAGCAATCGAGTCCGTCGAGTCCCTCTCAGAGGGCTCAGACTTCGAAATTGGGACGAAGTGGCGCGAGACACGAACCATGTTCGGGAAGCAGGCGACCGAGGTGATGTGGGTGACCGAGATCGACCCTGGCCGATCCTACGTCGTCAATGCCGAGAGCCATGGCTCCAAGTACACCACCGCAATGACTGTTGCTCCGACCGGCGACGACGCGTGCGAGGTCACCATGGAATTCGGTGCAGAGGCAGTTGGAACCATGGCCAAGGTCATGACAGCAACGATCGGGAGATTCTTCGAGAATGCCACCAAGAAGGCCTTCGCCCAGGATCTCGATGACATTGCTGCTGTTGCTGAGGCGCGGGCGTAAGACGTCTCCATTGGAGCAATCTCGCCAGTGCCGTGTCAGGCAACCTGGTCGCTGAGGGGTATGCCTCTGGCTTCTACGAGACGGATAATCTGCTCTGGCTGCACATCCACGTGATCGTGTCTCACGACGATCTGCGTCTTCAGGCGGTCGACGCGGACGTGGATCACGCCGTCAATCTTGGCGATATCGCGCAGGGATTCGGTGACGCAAGCGCCACAGTCGCACCCAGGACAGGTGAAGCCGACAAGTCCAATTCGTGTTTCGGTGATCGGCATCGTGGGGTTCCGGTTGTTGGGGAGCCGAAGCACCTGAATGATATCAGCATCAGCCACCACGGCGGCGATGCAGGTATTTGTGGTGTGATGTAGTGTGAGACGCGAAATGGAAAGAACGCGGCTGGGGATTCTGCTGGGACCGCTGCTACTCGTGGTGGCGGCATGCGGCGGTAGCGCGGCCGACACAACAACGACAACATCCACGACCGTTGCCGCTGCTCCTCCAACAACGCAGTCCGTGACCACGTCAACGCTCCCAGCAACAACTACGACGGCAGCAAAGCTCGGCGCTACCTCAACAATGATCGTCGTGCAACAGGATCTGACTGCACTCGGCCTTTTCGACGGCAAGATCGACGGAATCGCAGGCGAGAAGACCCGCGCAGCGATCGCGAAGTTCCAGGCCGATGCGGGAATCAATGCCGATGGCAACTTCGGCCCGAACAGCGACGCTGCGCTCGTTCCTCTCCTCGTAGCCAACGAGGACTACGTCGCTGAGGTCCAAGAGACGCTCATCGAGTTGGAGTTTTACGGGGGCCCCGTCGATGGCTCCATCGGCAGGGGAACCAAGAAGGGCATCGAACTTCTCCAGAAGTCATGTGAACTGGAAGAGACGGGCACCCTTGACATCAAGACTCGCCTCTGCCTCGGCGGGCACCTGTAGGGAGCGAGTGCTCTGACCACGAACGTTCGGGGTGTCAATGGCGAGTCAGGGGCAGCAGTCACAAGGCCGCAGGACGAAGGCGCAGTCTGGACTGCGTCGAGGACGAGAACGCAGTGATGTGGTGTTCCTGGCCGCCAGAACACTGCAAAGGTTTGTGGTCAGAGCACTAATGTCCCCGGCGGGTGCCGCCGTACTTCATCCGGGTATCTGACATCGCTGCTGACCGTGCGTCGTCATCGTTGACTCCCGCGGCAACGAGTTCACCGATAAAGAAGGTGTGGCTCCCGCAGTCGACAGCTTGGGTGACCGTGCACTCCATCCATGCGATCGAGTCGTCGAACACCGGGGCGCCTGTCTCGCCTTCCGTAATCGGCCATCCATTGAGCGTCATAGCTTCCTTGGTCGCAGGCTTGGAGAACTTGACGAACGGTCGCGTGTTCTCGGCGTCCCACAGGTTGACTGTGAATGATCCGCCATCCTTGATGAGCCTGTGAGTCACAGCCGCCTTGTCAACGCCAACGCCGATGAGGATCGGCTCCTGGGCGACCTGGGTGATCCAAGAGGTCGTCATTGCGTTCCACTCGTCCCCAGCCCGTGACCCCACAAGCGCAAGCGCATTCGGAATCTTCCACGTAACCGTGTTGATGAGTTCTGGAGTGAGGTCCATGACGGCATGGTACATGGCGTCGCAATCGCCGTTTTCGACTCAAGGGACACGGGCATCGGCTAGCGTGAACCGCAGCTCACACCCGGCTACGAAAATATCGGGTACAGGTGAGAACTATTGGAGGCATATTTATGAGACGAAAGACAACGTGGCTCGTGCTCGTTCTTGCGTTCGCACTCGTGGTTGCGGCCTGTTCGGGCAGCACAACGGATACGACGGAAGCATCGGGTGGAGACACCACAACAACTGCTGGAGGCACCGATACGACGTCGCCGCCGGTCACGAACGCCCCGGATCCGGCCTTTGTCGGAGAGGTGATCGATGCAGGCGGCTGCGACTACGGCGGCCGCGTCAACAAGATCGAGGCGACCGATGAATTCACGGTTGAGTTCACGCTATGTGGACCGCACCCTGCATTCCTCGCCCAGATCGCGTTCGGCGTATTCGGTATCCAACCAGCAGAACATCTCGAGGCAACCGGTGGCGCACCGCTCGATAACCCGATCGGCACCGGCCCGTACAGTCTGCAGGAGTGGGTCAGAGGCGACTCTGTTGTATACGCCCGCAACGACGACTACTACGGCACCAAGCCAACCCACAGCACTTTCGTGCTCAAGTGGGCGACGGAGAGCTCAGGTCGTCTGATCGAGCTGCAGAGTGACAACGCCGACGGCATGACGTTCCCTGGTCCTGAGGATTACGCAACGATTGAGGGCGACGCGAATCTGACGTTGCTCGACAAGCCTGAGCCGAATATCTTCTATATGGGATTCACGGACATCTTCCCGCCGTTCGACAATGTCGACGTCCGCAAGGCCATTGCACTCGGTATCGACCGTCAGCGAATCGTTGACACGTTCTACCCACCGGGTTCGGAAACTGCCAGCCACTTCACGCCATGCTCCGTTGAGAATGGTTGCGAGGGTGACTCCTGGTACGACTTCGATCCGGAAGCTGGCAAGGCACTCCTTGCTACAGCGGGCTTCGCAGATGGCTTCGAGACCAAGATCTTCTACCGTGATGTGACCCGTGGCTACCTGCCAACACCGGGCAACGTTGCTGCTGACATCCAAGCTCAGCTCAAGGAGAATCTCGGTATCGATGCAGAGGTTGTTGTCATGGAGTCAGCTGACTTCATCCAGCAGTGTTCCTCAGCAGGAACATGTGAAGGTATCCACCTTCTTGGTTGGACAGGTGACTACCCGCACGTAACGAACTTCCTGGACTTCCACTTCGCTGAAGGGAATCCACAGTTCGGTGCAGGCCATGCTGCGATCTTCGAGCCGCTTCTGACGGCCTCGCAGCTCGCATCGGCACAAGAAGCCGCACCACTGTATGAAGAGGCGAACAACGCCATCAAGGAACTCGTTCCGATGGTGCCGATCGCCCATGCAGGCGCCGCATATGCAGCGACCTCGAACGTGGAGGGTTCCTACGCCCCGCCATGGGGTCACACGAACTTCAACCTGTGGGACAACGGGACGGACACGCTCGTGTTTGTCCAGGGCAACGAGCCCATCTCGTTGTACTGCTCTGATGAGTCAGACGGTGAATCGCTCCGGGCATGCGGACAGGTCGTAGAAGCCCTGTACTCATACACGACAACGGGCGAAGTACAGCCGCAGCTTGCGACTGCCTGTGAAGCAAACGCTGACCTGTCAGCATGGACGTGCACGCTCCGCCAGGGTGTTGTATTCCACGACGGTTCGACGTTCGACGCCAACGATGTCATCGCATCGTTCGCAGCAGGACTCGATGCAGCCAACCCGCTGCACACCGGAAACACCGGTGCGTTCGAGTACTACGACTATCTCTGGAACGGCCTGATCAACGCAGAGGGCTAACCAGCGACCTACCTGATTGTGGGGGAGGCGCATGCGCCTCCCCCACTCTCTCGACCCCTAACCAGGCAACCATGCTCAGCTTCATAACTCGGCGCACACTGCTCGCCATACCCGTACTTTTTGGGATCATGGTCGTGGTCTTCCTGTTGCTGCGGGCCATACCGGGCGACCCATGCACATCGATGCTCGGTGAACGCGCCACAGCGGAGGCGTGCGAACGCTTCAACGAGGCCAACGGTCTGGATAAACCCGTCTTCGTCCAGCTGGGTATCTACATCAAGAACGTGCTTACCTTCAACCTCGGCGAATCGATACGTTTCTCTCGCCCCGTGACACAACTTCTCATCGAACGGCTTCCGCTCACGACGGAGCTGGCGCTGTCCGCTCTGACCATCTCCGTGGTTGTAGGCGTACCGCTCGGAATCCTCGCCGCCAGGCGGCACAACACGATCATCGACTCAGGCACCATGGCGTTTGCGAATATCGGCGTGTCAATGCCCGTCTTCTGGCTCGGGTTGATGCTCGCGTACTTCTTCGCCGTCATCCTCAAGGACACGCCCTTCTCCCTCCCCCCCGGCGGTCGATTATCCGCCGGCGTGTTCCCCGTTCCCTATTACGAGGCGTGGGGCTGGAATCTCACGGAAGGCAGCACGTGGGCGAGGCTCAACGAATACATCGCGAACCACTACATCTTTAACACATTCATTACGGCGCAGTGGAGCATCTTCTGGGACGCGGTGCGCCACATGATCCTGCCCGCCGTTGCGCTTGCCACCATCCCTCTCGCGATCATCGCCCGTATCACCCGAAGTTCACTCCTCGAAGCAATGAACAAGGACTACATCCGGACGGCTCGGGCCAAGGGTGCCAAAGAGGGTCGCGTGGTCACTCGACATGCTCTCAGGAACTCGCTCCTTCCGGTCGTCACGATTATCGGGCTCCAGCTCGGCTTACTTCTCGGGGGTGCCGTCCTCACCGAGACGGTATTCAGACTCGCCGGTATCGGAACCGCATTG
>PVMK01129330.1_pt1 | contig 26057 bp, 28 predicted proteins | sample 1853481 | NCBI WGS metagenome assembly PVMK01 (sample SAMN08533507, study PRJNA380276) | Marine sediment metagenome, whole genome shotgun sequencing project.
TGGGCAGGGCCGCAGATTGCGGTTCCTCAAGATAGGCCCGGCCAGGTGTGTACAGGCGCAACAGTAAATCGAAGTCGTAGTCTGGCAGCTTGCTGCTGGACGGTGTGTATACGGATTTCGCCTCTGTAAAGCAATTGTGCGAAGCCGCCGCGGATATGCTGTGGCAGCAGTTGGATCCGGGTTAGAGGTTCAGAGCAGTGAGGAAGCAGTGACCATGGCGAACTATTCAGCGGATGTGATCTTCGCGGGCGCGGGCCTGGCAGGGCTGGCAACGGCGTACGGCCTCCTCGAGCGTGGCAAGAAAGTGCTCGTTCTCGACAAAGACTCGGCCGGGGCCGTTGGCGGACTCGCCCGGTTGAGTTTTGGCGGTATCTGTATGGCCGATACACCCCAGCAGCGCCGAACGGGCATCAAGGATTCCCCCGAGTTGTTGCATCGAGACTGGTTGAGCTACGCGCGCTTTGGCGACGGCCAGGAGTATGACATGCCGCGCCAGTGGGCCAGGCGATCGACGGGCTGTATGCCGTGGGCGAAGCCGCTGGATTTGGCGGCGGGGGAATGCACGGTCACGGTTCGCTGGAAGGCACCTTTCTCGGTGGATGCGTACTGACCGCCCGGGCGGCTGCGCGTGCAATTGGTTGAAAGCCACGGCACTCTCTCAGTAACCCTGTTTTTAGGAAACAGAACCTCATGACCAACGGCGCAAAGGCACTCATCGATACCCTGATCAATGCAGGTGTCGACACCTGTTTCACCAACCCCGGCACTTCAGAAATGCACTTTGTCGCGGCGCTCGACTGCACGGACATGAAGGCGATCCTCAATGTCGAACTTGAGCGCGTCGGTGCCGAAGGCGCCGGCACGAAAGCGAAATCTCAACTGGACTTATCCGAACCACCGATCGACTTTGTCGCTCTCGCCCAAGGTATGGTTATGTCCGCGACGACCATATCAACGGCAGGGGGTTTTAACGAATAAGGATAAGTCGCGCGCCAGCCGCGACTTATCCTTATTCGTTAAAAATTCATAATAATCGGAACGTCTGCTATCATCAACGACGGGCGGAGGCCCGGTCTTGCTCCAAGCCAACGCTCATAAAAATCCTGAACCCGGTCTTCCAGGGGAATTAATTCTCTATATGTAGCCGTTATCTTCCATAAGCAGAGGCTTGATTAAGTGGAAATTAGTGAATAAATCAAGCAGTGTAAGCTTTACCGAAAAACAGGGTCAGTATCTTTCATTTATTTCAAATTATCTGAAGTTAAATGGCCGTTGACAGTGACCGCGGGTGAAATCATGCTGAGCGGCAACGATAACCCACAGCAACATTGGATTTATGAATAGACTATTTAACGAATACCCCGTAGTCCTTCAACAGGATGTAATCTGGGGTGATATGGATGCGTTTGGGCACGTCAATAACACCGTCTATTTCCGTTATTTTGAGGATGCCAGAATCGCTTACTTCGACAAAATTGGTGTTCATGAAATCAAGGAAGAATTTAAAATAGGGCCCATCCTTGCGACCACACATTCGGATTTCAAGCTGCCATTGGAATATCCGGATCGAGTTCATATCGCAGGCCGGAGCACCATTCTTGGCCCGAAAAAATTTAATATGCACTACATAGTTTACAGTGAGCAGTTTGACGCTATCGCCGCCGAGGGTGAAGGGCTGCTCGTGTATTACGATTACGCCAATGGCACTAGTTGTGAGATTCCCGAGGTAATTGTCGCTGCAATTGAGGCGATTGAAACCTAGGCGCAGCTCAGGGTAGAAGTTTCCACAAGCATTACGCCCCGAATCCATCGAATGGTCGCTCCGGGGCCGGTCAAAATACCCTGCAACGCCACCATCAAGGACGGCTTCCACGCCTAATTCTTTCGCAATCTCGGGTATTGTTTTCATGGTTTCACGGTACTGGATAACTGATGTGCGGGAAATCGTTCGTATCGAGCCGATCCTGGAAACATGGCTTACAAGATCATCATGTATCCCATTAGTGAATGCCTCATTGGACTCCTCCCGCTCAGGTTCGCAAATGGCAACACGGCAACGGACCTGGCAGGGGTCTCACGTCCAATCTCCGCTTTGCCTCCTTGTGAGGCGAGCCTCTCCAGATACAAATATCCCACCGCAAACACCAGCACGCTGATGAGGGCAAATTCTATTACGCGCGAAAGCGACAGTGGGTGCGGCTGAGTGGGAAGAGCCAGATAGTAGCCCCTCACACGGTTTTGGCAAGCAACTGAACCTGGCGGCAGGAGTCTGCCACCCGGGCTCAAGCTACCGCCCTATTCCATTCGCTGAACGCACTGACCCTGAGATCCCTATAATGTTGGGCCCTGACGAGATGCCTTGCCAGGTTATTTAGCCTGAAGGAATACATCAACCCCATATGTGACCTGAGTCAGGTGTCATGGAAAAAAATAATGTATCACCTACATACACCGGTCGTGGTAACTGTATTCATGGTCTATACTTTTCTATTATTGTGGATCGAGTGTTCAGAATGAAGCCAGTTCGACCGATGCTGATTACTAATTGAGGAGAGTCACTGCAGTGGATGACGCTGATAAAAAACTTGAGTTAAGGTCCTTCCTGCTGCTGGTGGTGGTTCTAGCCCCGGTGCTCGCTGTTGGCATCGTTGGGGGCTACGGATTCCTGGTCTGGTTCAGCCAGATGTTTTTCGGCCCGCCCGGGGCATAGCTCGTGAGGATGAGTCGACGGAATTTCCTGCGCGGCCAGGTTTCAACCTCGGAGGTTCATATCTCCAGCCTTATAGTGCATTGTCGCGTGGATGCTGTGGCAACTGTGATAGCAGGAATATCTGCCATGCCCGACGCCGAGGTGCCCGAACATACTGACCAGGGCAAGCTGGTGGTGCTGCTGGAAACAGATGACGAATCCGGCATCATGGAACGTATCAGTGCCATTGAAAACTTGCCCGGGGTGATTAATACCGTCCTGGTCTATCACCAGATTGATAATGAAACAGAGGCAACCACATGAGTTCAACCCGTCGCGATTTTATCAAGGCCAACGCCGTTGCAACTGCGGTGGCAGCCGCTGGAATCACAGCGTCTTCCAGCGCCACCAACCTGATAACCACAGACACCAGGTTGAAATGGTCCAAGGCGCCCTGCCGCTTTTGCGGCACTGGCTGCAGTATCAATGTCGCCACACGGGATAACCGGGTAGTGGCTACTCACGGCGATATCAAGTCGCCGGTGAATAAGGGCCTGGCCTGTATCAAGGGCTATTTTCTGTCCAAGATCATGTACGGCGAAGACCGCCTGGTACAGCCCTTGCTACGCAAAACCGACGGTAAATACGATAAGAACGGCGAGTTTACCCCGGTAAGCTGGGACGAAGCCTTCGATATTATGGAGGAAAAATTTAAAGCGGCGCTCAAGGAAAAGGGTCCGCGCGGCGTGGGCATGTTCGGCTCTGGCCAGTGGACTGTGTGGGAGGGATATGCCGCATCCAAGTTATTCAAGGCGGGCTTCCTGTCCAACAACATCGATCCCAACGCTCGCCACTGCATGGCCTCGGCAGTGGGCGGTTTTATGCGTACTTTTGGCATCGATGAGCCCATGGGTTGCTACGATGATCTGGAGGCTGCGGATGCCTTTGTGCTGTGGGGCTCCAACATGGCGGAGATGCACCCCATCCTGTGGACCCGGATCACCGACCGTCGCTTGAGTAACCCCCACGTAAATGTAGCCGTGCTGTCGACCTTTGAACATCGTTCCTTTGAGTTGGCGGATTTACCGGTGATCTTTACCCCGCAAACAGATCTGGCCATGCTCAATTACATTGCTAACTACATTATCCAGAATGACAAGGTCAACAAGGACTTTGTCAGCAAGCACGTTAACTTCCGTAAAGGTGTGCCGGATATCGGTTATGGCCTGCGCCCGGAGAACCCGCTGGAGCAAAGTGCGGAGAATCCGGGCAGCGGCGCTTCGGAGCCCATCAGTTTCGAAGAGTTTGCCAAATTTGTTGCTGACTATGACGAGGACAGTGTCTCCAAGTTGAGCGGCGTGCCGGTGAAGCAATTACGCGCTCTGGCGGAGTTGTACGCCGACCCCAATATCAAGGTGATGTCCCTCTGGACCATGGGTGTTAACCAGCATACCCGCGGTGTTTGGGTGAACAATATGTTGTACAACGTGCACTTGCTGACCGGCAAGATATCCGAGCCCGGCAATAGCCCTTTTTCATTGACGGGGCAGCCCTCGGCTTGTGGTACCGCCAGGGAAGTAGGTACCTTCTCCCACCGTTTGCCTGCGGACATGGTGGTGGTGAACCCGGAGCACCGCAAAATTGCCGAGAAAAAGTGGAAGCTACCAGAAGGTATATTGCCGGACTGGAACGGTTCTCACGCGGTCAAGCAAGGCCGCGATTTGAAAGACGGCAAGATCAACGCCTACTGGGTGCAGGTTAACAACAATGTGCAGGCGGCGCCCAACCTGAACGAGGAGACCCTACCCGGTTACCGCAACCCGGATAATTTTATTGTGGTGTCCGATGCCTACCCCACCGTAACGGCCCAGGCAGCGGATTTGATACTGCCCGCAGCCATGTGGGTAGAGAAAGAAGGCGCCTTCGGTAACGCCGAGCGGCGCACCCAGTTCTGGCACCAGATGGTAGACGCCCCGGGAGAGTCAAAGTCCGATATGTGGCAGGTGGTGGAGTTTTCCAAACGCTTCACGACGGATGAGGTGTGGCCGGCCGAAATTCTGGATGCCAACCCTGAGTATAAAGGCAAGACCCTGTTTGATGTGCTCTATGCCAACGGGCAGGTGGATCGCTTTCCGCTGTCTGACATGGAAGAGGGGTACGCCAATCACGAGGCAGAGGACTTCGGTTTTTATATCCAGAAAGGGTTGTTTGAAGAGTACGCCGCCTTTGGTCGCGGCAAGGCACACGACCTGGATTACTTCGATAATTATCACCACAATCGCGGCAAACGCTGGCCGGTGGTGAATGGCAAAGAGACTCTCTGGCGTTTCAAGGAAGGCTCTGACCCCTATGTGGAAGCGGGCAGCGGCTTCCAGTTTTACGGCAAGCCTGATGGTAAGGCGGTGGTGTTCGCCCTGCCGTATGAGCCTGCAGCGGAGAGTCCGGATGAGGAATATGATCTGTGGTTGTCCACCGGTCGGGTGCTGGAACACTGGCACTCCGGGTCGATGACGCGCCGCGTGCCGGAGTTGCACAAAGCCTTTCCCAGTGCCGTGGTGTTCATGCATCCGGAGGACGCGCGCAAGCGTAAACTGCGCCGCGGTGACGAGGTGAAGGTCATTTCACGGCGCGGTGAGATTCGTACCCGGGTGGAAACCCGCGGCCGTAACAAGCCACCCCAGGGGCTGGTATTCGTGCCCTGGTTCGATTCCTCGCAGTTGATTAACAAGGTGACGCTGGATGCGACCGATCCGCTCTCCAAACAGACGGATTTCAAGAAATGCGCAATCAAAGTGGAAAAGGCATAGGAGGCGGGCGATGAAAGTTAGCATGGTCACTACAGTCATTTTAGCTCTCGGCATTGCCGCGGGTTCCCTGGCTCAGAATATCGCCACCACACGAAACGCCCCGCTCGATGTCGAACTGAAGCCGGCGGAAATGGCCCGTGTGGATAACAGCGACGTCAAGCGCAAGCGCGCCTACCCGATGCAGCCACCGACTATTCCCCACAAGGTAGATCAGTACCAGGTGGATCTTAATGCCAACAAGTGCATGTCTTGCCACAGTCGGCGCCGCAGTCAGGACAGCCAGGCACCTATGGTCAGTGTTACCCACTACCAGGATCGCGATGGCAACTTCCTGGCGGATATATCCACCAGGCGCTATTTCTGCCAGCAGTGTCATGTTACCCAGGATGATGTGGAGCCCTTGCTGGCTAACGAGTTTGTCGACATCGATGAAATACTGCGTCGCGATAGCGAATAGGGGATAACGCCGTGATAGATATGATCCTACGCTACTGGCGCACGATTTCCCGTCCCAGCAAATATTTCAGCCTGGGATTCCTTACCCTGGGCGGTTTTGTCATGGGTATCATTTTCTGGGGTGGTTTCAATACTGCCATGGAATTTACCAACTCAGAGACTTTCTGTACCAGTTGTCACGAAAATCTGTACGAGGAGTTGCAGTCAACGATTCACTTTACCAACCGTTCTGGCGTAAGGGCTATTTGCTCTTCCTGTCACGTGCCCCATGGCTGGACAGATAAAATCGCCCGGAAGATGCAGGCCTCGAAGGAAGTTTGGGCATTTCTGATGGGCACTATTAACACTCAGGAAAAGTTTCTCGCGCGGCGCCGCCACCTGGCGGAAAATGAATGGGCGCGCCTGAAAGCCAACGACTCGCTGGAGTGCCGCAACTGCCACGACTTCGAGTATATGGATTTCACCTGGCAGAGTACGCGTGCCTCTTATCAACACTCCACCGCATTGGCCAGTGGTGAGAAAACCTGCATTGATTGCCACAAGGGCATAGCCCACCGCCTGCCCGATATGTCGGGGGTTGAGGGCTGGGACTGAGGATTGCTGTGGCTTGGCCAGGCTTCCCGTCTCACACCTGCCAATGTCACCTATTCGAATAAGGTTTCATGTAGCAATACGACCAGTTTGCCAGCATTTCCAGTTAGGCGACTAGATCAAATGAGGAAATCTGCGTAAAACATCCTGTTTATTTCGCCTATACTTCCAAATAATTGTAGTGTTGAGTAATGCGGCGCAGCTGGGGCAAACAGTCCTCTGCGATAATCAGGGCCAGCCGCAGTTGGCCCTGGCTCACGGCTTTACCCATGTCATCAATTATCGCACTGAGGGCGTGGTGCAGCGCGTGCTGGAAATTACTGGCGGAGAGAAACTGCCAGTGGTGTACGACGGTGTTGGCAAAGATACCTTCGAGATGTCACTTGATTGCCTTCGTCCCAGGGGGCTAATGGTGAGTTTCGGCAATGCCTCCGGTGCGCCGGATCCCCTGGATTTGCAAACGCTGTCCAGCAAGGGCTCGTTGTTCATAACCCGACCGACGCTATTGACGTATTCGGCGACGACAGAAGAATTGCGTCAGTCCTCACAAGACCTGTTTTCCCGTGTACTTAACGGCGCGGTACAAATAGAGATCAATCAGCGTTACTCCCTGGCCGATATACAACAGGCGCACCGCGATATCGAGGGTAGAAAAACCACTGGCTCAACGGTCATTCTACCCTGAACTTCTGTGTTGAAAATAGCGAGTCCCAATCAGTGACAATATATGCTGCTGTTAGAGAGGAGGGGTGCCTATAGCACTTATTGATCTAACAGTGGGCTCCTCCTGTCAGGCGATTTTTGCCATAATTGGTTCGTCTGTCTTCAAGTGGAGGATGCCGCTATGACTGTTGCCACTCGTCTCGCCAATTACCTGAGCGTGACTCAAACCGATTACCAAGTGCTTGCCCATAAGCCTACACATTCCGCCGCCGACTCTGCGCACGCCGCCCATCTCTCGGAAGCCAGTGTGGTCAAGAGCGTGTTATTGAGGGACCGTCGATCGGGCCGCTATCTGATGGCCCTCGCGCCAGCCAGTAACCGCCTGATGCTGGGATGGCTGGAAGCCGACGAAAACACGGACCTGGAGATGGCCCGAGAGGAAGAACTGAGTGGTCTATTCCCCGATTGCGAGATGGGGGCCGTACCCGGTTTTGGCCAGGCCTACCACCTGGACATGGTGTGGGATGACCAGTTGGCCGAGCAAGCTCAGCTCTATTTCGAGGCAGGAAATCACGAAGAATTGATCCAGATTGATCATGATAACTTTCTGCAGTTGTTCGGCACCTACCGGCATGACGCGATTAGCTTGCCACACGAGAGCTATGCCCAGTATCACGCCGATGAGTTTCGCGGCAGCAAACTCTGAAGAGCGCGCCAGGGTAGGGAAGTACTTGCCGTTCTAAGTCGGGGGCCGGTGTCCTGGTCCAGCGAAAGCTTGCTCCGATGTTTGCACAGCTATTGGCCGCAACAAGCTACAATAAGCGCTATCGATTCAACAGCTTACGGTCTTAACGGCAAACCAAAAGATTCGGTGGACCAGGACAGGTGCCGTTGTCCATATCAAATTTGATGTATCGCGCAAACGGATTCGTTGCACTGACGCTCATTTGCACACACTAGCTATAGCGATATTCCTGGCCCACATTTCGTTCATTAATGCGTGGAAATTCAAGGGGCTGATCATCGAGCTGCGAAGGCAGTCAGAGAGATAAACGGGAGCGCTTGTGTGGCTACATCGTCCGCCCCGCGGTAGCTGTCCCGCGTCTGTCGCTCAGTTCCACCGGCAATGTTGTCTACACCTTGAAGATCCCCTACCGGGACGGAACGACGCAGGTGACCTTCGAACCCGTGGATTTCCTGGCCCGTCTGGCGGCCCCGGTTCCGCATTTGGTGAGGTGGAATCCCCGGAGGCTACAACAATGTCCCCAATAACCTGTATATGGCGAATGTTAATTTTCGATTAAATTCAATCGGTTAGTCGTTGCCACCCGCCTCCATAAATATCACCCTTCGGCGCCATGAGAGATGTAACTTTCCCGATTATTCACCTGCTCACCACCGTCGCCAGACATTTACCCCAAAGCCTTGCAGCACATCACCGCCCTCGGGTGCGCCAGGTTCGTTGGGTAGATTTGTGGTTTTCTACCCCGGGGTAGACCCCATACTTTTTCCCAAATCCTACAATATATCTACCCGGAGGATTTTGATAAAGGCCCCACCAATGCCTGCGATCCAGAGCCAGGGGCTGACTGGGATGGGGTTATTGAGAAGAGTGGCCAGTGTTGGGAGCGGTTGGCGGAGGCGGTGTAGCTCTCTTTACCGTCACGCTCGGCCAGTAGATTTACTATATCTCGATGGCTGAGACTTAATCGATAGTAGAGCCAGACCGCATAACAGATGATTTCTGAAGGACATCGGAGCCGCTTTTAGATTTTCAAGTACCAGTTTTATCAGGTACAGCCGGTTAAGGCAGACATGATAAAGATTGGCGGCCAGGAAGCACCTGCACGGCCGCCATGTTCATTCAGACGCTATATCGATATTTCGTTGTATAAGCTGTCGGAGACGATTGTTCGAAGTCCCGACAACCCGGAAAGCCACTTTGAAACCGATTTGTCTGCCTGTATTTTCTCCCAGGCGGTAGCGAAATCAGCAAGAGAGCCAGGATACTCAAGTCCGACAATCACAGTGCCGGTCGCATTGCCAGCGAAAGTCGCTCGCCAGGCCCGCATTGTCATTTTCGGAGCAACCTTCTTGATCAAACGGCTTCCTTCCTTAAGTTGTGCGGTATAAGCAGCAGCATCGTCGGTATCGACCATAACGACGCGTAGCGTAGAAAGTCCATCTGCGAATACCGCTGTCGACAAAGAAAGGGTGAGGCCGAGCAGAATTGATGCAATCAGTCTTTTCATATTTTATTTCCTTATAGTCAACCCGGCGACTGCCGGAGAATATTGGTGTTGTAAAACTATAGTCTAGTATTAAGAGATTACCAGCGCCGAGGTAAGTTGAGTGCGTAAGGGTACTAATGTAATGAACAGTATCGCCAAGTTAACTGGCCATAACTGCTAGAATCGGCGGATGAAACGAAAGCACCAAGGGGACTAATCCCTGAGACCATCCATGTCACTGATCGGTATGCGAAACAACCGCGCAGAGCAATCCCATGAGCCGACGAGGGTGCGAGAGCGAGGGATGAGGCGGTTCAAAACACCTGGGCAGGCTCAGCGGTTCCTGAATACCCATGCTGCCGTATCCAATTTATTCAATCTGGGAAGACACCTGATATCGGCTAACCACTACCGGAAACTTAAGGCAGGTGCGTTCAATGAATGGGGTCCATCTCTGGCGCCCCAGCTACCAGCTACTGGCACCAGCACCAGAGTGGCAATCTGTGGAGTACTTTGCCCCGGGGGATTAACGCCGTTGGAAGAACTCCCGCGTTCGGTTTTAGCTACCCAGTTCTTTGTCAAAGGCAGCATCTAGGGCCACATTCAAGTCTTCCCTGACCCGACCCTTGGTGTGCTTGTGGGCATCCATGTTGAGGCCTGACAATTGTTCCGCCAGGGCAATTGCCCTGGGTAGCAATTTATCTTCATTCACGGCCTCATCCAGATAGCCTGCCTCGACGGCGCCAGCGGCATCGTACACCTGAGCCAGCCCCACAGCCCGGTTCACATGTGTCGTGGCTAACCTGGCTTTGGCGAGTTCTACGCCAAAATAGGGCAGCGTCATACCGATTGCCACCTCGTTGAGTCCTATTTTGTAACTGCCGTGGATGCCGATGCGGTAATCGGCCGACAGCAGCAACAAGGCGCCCATAGCCAAAGCGTGGCCGCTCACCGCGAGAATTACCGGAGCCTCAAAATTCAACAGGCGCCGGGACAGTGCGGCGCCCGCCCTTAGCAGGTCAAACATGGCATCACCCCCTTGCCCCATCACGGACAGGTCAAACCCGGCGGAAAACTTGCCCGGCCGTCCACCAATGATCACTACTTTCCCTGATTGTTCAGCCTGGTCTAATGCGGTACTCATCTGAGCCAGCATGTCGAAAGACAATGCATTGGCTTTGCCGTCGTCCATTTGAATAAAACAGTATTGCGGCTCTTCTTTAATCTCAATCAATGCAGTCATTTTGTTAGTCCTTTGTTTTTCTGGTCAATACTATATTACGGTATCTAGAAGTGAACTTGCCAGCAGATACCGTCAAATTAACTCCTGCAGGCCGGTGAAAAATCTAATGCGTAGCTCAGGCTACTGCCTCAGTCTATTTACCGCATCGCGCTTGAAACCCCAGTAGAAATACAAGCTGACCTGGCGCCAGTGAAGTGGACTGTTGCATTTAATTATCTACCAGGTGTAGTGAGAATTGTAATATGAACTGGGATGCCATCAGTGCAATCGGTGAAGTGGTTGGTGCCATGGCGGTGATTCTGACGCTCATATATCTGGCCCTGCAAATTCGAAGAAGCACCCTTGAATCGCAAATGGCTGCGGCCCACGCGCTGACTAATCAGCTGAACCAGATTCTCCAGCTCGCCTTTATCCGGTGCCCTGACACGTTGAAATCGGTGTGGTCGGCGGTCGCTACTCGCACTATCATCAGACTTCTAGTCCGGCCCGCGCCAATTGTCCCAGTAGGCTGCTAGGCCGAGCTCTTCCACCAGAGCAGAGAATTCGTCGCTGCCTCGGAACACTTTGGCTTCTTCGGAAAACAGCAGTTCGAACGCAAGCTCCTTTTTCTGCGCGGCCTGTTTTTTTATGACTGCATAGACTCGTTCCGGTTGGTCCAGAAAGAGCCACAGGCCGAGTTCCATGCGCGGCTGCACCTCATTGCGATCTAGTGCGGCGACAGCGCCTGCCACCAGTTCGTCATCCCCATCATAAGCACTAATAGCCTCGATATTGTCCATCATCCACTGAGAGTCTATGCCGCGATCTGTGTAAATGATTTTTATGACCTGGCGAGCCTCCTCGAAACGCTGCATACGCAGGAGAAAAATCAAGTAGCCAGGGCTGCGCAGGTTGACGAATCCTAGTTCGGCGCCGCGCGCATATTGCTCGGCGGCGCGCACATTGTCGCCATTCCACATCCAGGCCACGGCGAGGCGATGATTGATCACGGGAGACACCGCATCCAGGTCGCGGGCCTGTTGGGCGGCTTTCAAGGCGTCGGCGTTTCGCCCTACGGACGACAACAGCTGGGAGTACCAGACATAAATATTGGGACTATTTGGCGCCAGCATCAGCGCCTTGTGGAATTGGTCTTCTGCCTGCTGCCACTGCCAGCGGCGGAAAGCGATAAACCCCTTGATGGCTTCTATTTCACCGGCTTCGGCAGCCGTAGCCGCGGAGATGTCCGTCACGAGGGTGAGCGCGCGCTCAAAGCCTTGCTCTTCACTCTCATCACTGTAATAGGGCAGCAGCATCAGCGAGTTGGCCAGGGCGATCCGGGCGCGGATAAAGCCGGGGTCCAGCTGCAGCGACTTCTCGAACAGCTCAATACTTTTTCGCAGGGGCGCTTCACCTCGAAGTTTCCACAAGAATCGCCCATTGAGGTATAACTGGTACGCTTCTATATCAGGTAGCGTGGTTTGCGGTGCTGGTATGTTCAGGGAGTTGAGTTCCAGCTTCTCCCGCAGGGCAGCCACGATCTCGCTGGAAATCTCAGCCTGTAGCGAAAGCAGACCTTGCAGGTCGCGGTCATAGGTTTGAGCCCACATGACATATCCGTCCTCGGTGCTGTTCAATTGCGCACTGATACGAATGCGATTTCCGGACCGTTTCACGGTACCTTCTACCACTGCCTGCACCTGCAGGATATCGCCGATGGTGCGCACATCCTCGTAACGATGGCGAAAGCCCAGCGACGAGCTTCTTGCGACCACCTTCAGTCCACTCAGTTGCCCTAGCGAACTGATCAACTCATCTGTCAGCCCGTCGCTAAGAAAGGCGTTACCGGGCTGCTCACTGATATCGTCGAAGGGGAGTACGGCTATAGTGGTGACAGCTTCGGGGGCCGTATCGCCGCGGATAATCAACTCAAACCAGTCTGACAGGTCGGCAAACAGTGTCGGTGAGCGGGGGTCAAGAGGTGGCGCCGGTAGCGGATCCCGGAAGATGCCGCCCAGGGTAAGAAGCAGCAGGATGGCGAGTGCGCCCGCTGCTGGTAGCAACCATTTCCGGTGCCGGGGAGGCGCGTGTTCCCGCATTGCTGGCGTGACCGATTCGGGCTCAATGGTCGGGATTGGCGTCACAGGCATGATCAGCCGATAGCCACGTTTCGGAATGGTGACAATGTATTGCGGGTTCTTGCGGTCTTCACCCAGTTGTTTGCGCAGCACAGAGATAGCCCGCGACAGCACCTCGTCGTTGACATAAGCGCCCTTCCAGGCCTCGTCGATCAACGCTGTGCGGCTGACCACCTCGCCCTGCTGTCGGGCGAGCAGGCATAACACCTCCATGACCTTGGATTCCAGTTGGACTGTGTCCGGCCCCTGATCAATGCGGTTCTGGTCGGGCTTGACTGTCCAGGGCCCCAGCATATAACCGGATCTGAGGTCGAGATCATTATTATCGTCATCCATAGCCATCAACTATAGTCAATAATTGGAATTCAGGCCTTATTTCATCGTCTGACGAAAAGCAGTGGCGCTTGTGGCCATTCGTCACCGAATCATCGATTAAGGCCAGTTAAGTCGCTCTCGGCGATTGGCTAAAGTCTGAAAAAATATCATTTGGAGATTATAACTTATTGAAATAGAACAAGTTATTTCAGCCCTAAGGGTTTCAGGATAATTCTTCAGAAAACATCAGCTAAGCATCAGTCAATTCTCAGCCGTCCTTTGTAGCATCTACCGCATATAGTAACTGAGAGTAACGCTATGAGTAATTTCTTGAGCTTGGTAGTCGTGTCGGTTGCAGCCGGCATATTGGTTGCGTGCTCGGCTACTCGACATGTAGAGGACGTTCGAGCCGAGGATGCCGACCGCATGACAGTCGGGACTGTACAGAGGGAAATAAAACTCGGCATGTCGGGTGCCGAGGTGGCGACGGTGCTGGGTTCACCAAACATCGTCACCACCGATAGCGAGCGTCGTGAGACCTGGGTGTATGACAAGATCTCGACCGAGGTCGCGTACTCGAAGAGCGGCGGGGCTGTAGCTGGCCTGATTTTCTCGAGTGCCGGTGGTGGCGCGGGCGCAGGGCATGTGAAGGCCGGAGCCACAAGTACCTCCCAACGCACCCTGACTGTGGTTATAAAATTTGATGACGAAGGCCTCGTGCGAGACTTCAGTTACCACACCTCGCGGTTCTGATGTCAATCATTCGCAGCTACCAGCACCGATGGCATTTGCTCGGCGTGATCGTTCTCACCGGATTCGTGGCGGGGTGTTCGAGCATACCGAAGGAAGCCTACCGGCTACCGCAAAGTTCGCTGAGTGAACGCGAAGCGCAAACACGTACCTTCGACGTCTCGGATGATTCTAAAATCTTCCAGGCGTCCGTCGCGCTACTGCAAGATATGGAGTACAACATCGACGCCATTGAGCAGCCACTGGGTGTTCTGAGCGCATCCAAAGTGGTGGACGCAGACTCCGCACAGCAGAAGGCAGCTCTCGTAGCCGCCGATGTCGCCCTGGCCATTCTGTCTGTCATAAGTGGAACCAGTGTTGGCGCCAGCGCTTATGCCGGTGCCGACGATGAAATCAGTCTGAAGATCACACTCGTGGTCTTGCCGAGTATGGCTCGCGAAGGCCGGCATACTGCGCGTATCACTATACAACGTGTCCTGATCGACAAGTCGGAGCGCGTGAAGGAGGTGGGGCTGATCGAGGACCCGCTCGTGTACCAGGAGGTCTTCGAGAAGCTGTCGAAGTCGCTGCTCCTGGAAGTAGTTATGCAATGAGCGGCTGTGTGCGATGGGGAGCGATGGTGCTCTGTGTGGTTTTCGCGGGATGTGCGAGTACGCCCCCGAACGTGACTGGCTCGGGAAGTCAACTGGAAGCCCGCCAGATTCAGACGCGCAACTACGACACGCTGAATAAGCGCATGACCCTGCGCTCGGTAGTGGCGACCCTTCAGGATCTCGGGTTCACCATAGACTATGCTGACCTTACTCTCGGAACGATTACGGCCACGCGACTTTACCACCACGACAAGTACGAGAACTACACTATGCGTATGACAGTGTCGGTGCGGAAGAAGGATGGCAACCGGGTGTCGGTCCGGGCGAATGCCCGGCTCGACGAGCAGGCGATTGCCAATCCCAAGACGTATCAGGATTTCTTTGTTGCGCTCGATAAAGCCATGTTCCTGACCTTGCACAAAGTAGATTAGTAGCATAACGTGAGCTTACGGGGAGCCGTTTCCTATGGCTTTAGAGGCGGTCAAGAGCTGAAGCGATTGTGTCGCAAAGCAGCCCCTGAGTAGCTAAAAATCCGTGCTCCCGAAGGGCCGTTGTGTGGTGTGAACGGCCCAAGAGCAGACCCCGACCTGGAGCAGTCAAACGTCCGTTTCGCTGAAAGCAGACAATCATCCAGATCATCTCACCAGCTACATCCCGCTATGATAACTGCCCCCCCGGCACCACCCCTTTCGACAGCCAGTGAATCGTATGGATGGCTGTGCGAAGAATTTGCCCTCGCGCTCGTGAGGCTCAGCAGCCAGACAGGCTCGGAAGAAGCTCGAAGTTCGGGTTCAAAAACCCCTTACAACTCTTCAACTTACTGCGAAATGGAGTCTCCGGTAAAGCCGGGGCGATTCACAATCAATTCGACGTGGCTTGTCCCCACTATTCTTCCTGGAATTCATGCCGATAGCCCTCGGTAATATAGATCGGTAACTGCAAACCCAGAGGCAACTGCACCGTCAACCGCGCCTGAATTTTATCGCGCCAGGCAGCTTTTTCCCCGCTGAAAAAACTAAAGACCTCCTCGGATGCGATACCCGCCAATTCAGAAAAATCCAGTTTTAACTTCAGCTCCACGGGAACACCGACGGCTGTGTTGGGCGCAACATAGGGAATATTCAAACCCGCTTCGCCCAAATAGCGTCCATCCAGATTGACCAGCAAGGTTGCATTGTCCACCTCCAGTCCCAGTGATTCATGGCGATTGAAGATCTGCATATCAAACCGCAGGCTGGGTGGATTACCCTCGGTTCCCTGTTGGTACTCCAATGTCATCCATTGAATATCGTAGTCTGCCGATTTTAGCGGCACCTTGTTGGACAGTACACCAATCACCGAACCATAAAACAGTAACAACAGAAACATGAAGAGTAACTGGGACCCATAAAAAGCCTTATGCCGGAGAAACCCCTGGCGATTACTATCCGCAATGATGTGCTGTTGTACTGAATTCAGTGCCAGCCAGGTTCCCATGGGCAGGGCAAATACGCAGACGATGCAGTTGAGTACAATAATGGCTACCAACGCCACAGCCAGAACAAGGTTGTTCTCCTGGTTATAAACCAGATCACCAAGAAATAGCTCCAGCGCAAATATGGGCGAGCAAAAAATAATACCAAAGAGCAGCAGCTGTACCGGCTGATGGCGCAAAGCCCTAAGCACATAGAGGCAATTCATATTGCGACGAAAATGGGGCGGCGACAGTAAATCCAGAATAAAGAACAGCATCAGCAGGGAAAATGCCAACTCGTCAATATACCCAAACAGCGGTTGACCAATAAAATAGGCCAGTAAATAGGTGGCGCTATATAAGTTAAAAGCGATCATCACCAGGCCGGCTTCCAGCCACAGTTCTTGCCTCAGGCCCGGGCCGTTGACAGACTGACCCGTAAGCCGCGTTTCCGCCAGGATGGAAATTCGATCCCTGAAGGGAAAGAAGAACAATGAGATAGCCGAGAAGCAAACAATCGCCACCGTCTGAAAAAGTAGTACGCTGCCTATCTGATGGAACAACGCATTGTTGGCCATATGAAATGACGCCAACCAATCACTGGGAAGAAAAAATCCAACCACCGTATCGAGGATCTCGTCCCGGAACGGCACCAGGATCAAGCCGAGCGCGGAAAGTACGATACTACTCACAATACACAAGCGCAGACAGGCAGGCCAGGTGGCGCGATAGACATAGCCCAGTGCGCTGAGAAATTCCATAATTGTGTTCCAGTTACGGGTAAGAAGGGATGTCCCTCCTGAATAATCGATCGCCCTGATTTTATCGACTATTTGTTGCAACAGATGAAGGATAGCAAGCTTCTCAGTTCATCGCTTCCATAGCAAGATCCCGATCGCCAGACACCACCAAACAACCCGACGCACTCGACGCCAGCCATGTGCCCTAAGGCCTTGCAGTGCATCGTTGGCGTCGAGTGCGTCGGGCTCGTCGGGTATAATTCGAGTTACTGCCCCCTCCAACCCCAATTTGGAGTCGCCTCCTTCAATCTATCTCTCTGAGACTCTCAGGATATCCCCTATTATTCCGCACGGGGAAACAGTGCCCAGCCGTAGACAAACCAATTGAACCGATAACATTGATCGCGTATCGTAGTCCGCAGCATTGCCCTTCCGCCGACATCCATTGACACCTATGAGTAAGTCTACGCCGCCTTCTGTCAAAATCATTTCCGGGTCCTCCTCTTCGTCGCTGGATGTATTGGCCTATGTCCCAGATCTAGATGAGTGGCCAGATAGCTGGATGATCGACCAACCAGATCGGGCGGTGGGGAAAGCCATAGTCAGCGTCCTAATCCCCTTTATCGAGCATCTGATCAATCAAGGCCTTACTAAACGCACAATCAAGCGTCATGTTGATAACCTCTGGGCCTTGGGCGGTGAGATTATCAGCGACATCAATTGGAATGAGTCTCTACGTAAACAGGCCGCAAAGGTTTTGGTAATCAATGCCATTGATGAGGAAGGTGGCCCGTTGCTGCGTAATCCTCTTGATCCCGATGATCAGAAACCCTTTGACAGCACCTGCCGGAAGCTCTACAAGTTCCTCACCTCTTAGCAACTCAACCCACTAACTCCGCTGATGACCCCGATTTAGCAGTTAGGAGTGCCGATTGGAAGACTGTTACCTTACCCACCAGCAGGCCCTCACGCACCCATTGCAAATAATTGCACTAGTCAAAAATAGGAGATGGTTATTGAAAATAATCACCTGGACAAAACGACTGATACTCACCCTCACCTTCCTGGCACTAATCGCCACCAACTTTCTCACCCTCACCAGCACAGCCTTCAACGCCGCCCTTTCTGGCCTGGTGGGCACTGCCCTGGGTATCCGCACCGTCTCCAGCATGATGCAAAGCAAACTCGCCACCCGGGGCAATGCCATTAAGAAACATCAATCCACCGCCCTCAAGCGCAAAGCAGCTATCAGGAAATTTGGCACCAGGCTGGCCAGCAGAACCAGGCGAGTCGCTGCGAAGAGTATTGCTGCAATACCGGCGGAATCTATTCCGTTTATTGGTGTGGCTGTGCTGATGGCGGATACGGGGTATGAGCTGTATGCCGCCTGTGAGACGGTGAAAGATCTGGATCAGTTGTATTCAGATCTGGGAATGGCTGAGGAGACGCGGGATGACGTGATGCACAGTTTTTGTGATCCGGAGATACCAGATGTCGGGAGAGTCTGGGGCGGGGTTGGTGAGAATATGGATCAGTGGTGGGAGAGTTTGGTGGAGGCGGTGTAGCGATAACCTCGACGACAGCATCGCCAACGAGTCACCGATGTAGCCTGGGCTCAAACTATCGTGGGTCTGCCAAATTATTGCTGCTAGTCTTGGGCGGGAACCGGTGGCGCTGGTAAGTATTCATTCGCCGATTTTATCAATTTGGACGACTTGGCAATACCGATGGCGAATGGTGTGCTGGTTGTCATGGTCGTTCCACCGTAGTTTAAACTAGTACAAGGTCATGGCTCGGGCCGTCCCGCTGCAATCATTAGCAGTAGGCTATTTATGAAAGCCGGACCACGCTCTATAGTATGCCTTTGAAATTACCAAAGCGTCTGTCAACATGATGGACGATAACCCATAGGAGACCAGCAACATGAGTCATGTCGAGACGTCGGTTCAGGGCCACATTCTGGATATTCAAATTCGAAGAGCTGAAAAGTTCAATGCTCTGAGCCTGGAGATGTACCACGATCTATGCCGGGCATTGGCAGAACTCGATAGCAATCCCCAGCTACGAGTAGCGGTGCTGCATGCCGAGGGCAAGCACTTCACCGCAGGAGTCGAGCTGGATGAATGGGCCTCACATTTCGGGTCTGGGCAGGGCTTCCCGTTCCAGGAGGGTGGTGTCGACATTTTCGGCCTTACAGGGCCGCGCCGTCGCAAACCGGTGGTGCAGGCAGTGCAGGGGTATTGTTTTACCTGGGGCGTAGAGATGATGCTCAACATGGAAGTGCGTATTGCGGCTGATGATACCCAATTTGCGATGCTGGAAGTACAGCGGGGTTTGTATCCCTGCGGTGGCGCGACCCTGCGATTGCCACAACAGATGGGCTGGGCCAACTCCCAGCGCTATCTGCTCACGGGCGAACGCTGGTCAGCCGCAGAAGCTTATCGCCTGGGCCTGGTGCAGGAGGTCGTTCCCCCTGGACAGCAATATGACGCCGCTATGAAGGTCGCGGAGACCATCGCGAGGGCGGCACCGCTAGCTGTGGAGGGCGTGATGAAAGCCGTGCATTTCGCCGCCCGTCATTCTGAAAGTGAAGCCATTGAGCAAATGTTTGCCGACCTGGTGCCGGTGATGCAGAGTGAAGATGCCGCCGAGGGTATTCAGTCTTTTGTTGAGCGGCGTGAGGCAATATTCAAAGGCTGCTGACCTGATACTTGTCCCTCCTGAATACTAGATCGTATTGATTTACTTGACTATTTTTAGTCTGCCACAAATGATTCATTATTCCATGACCAAAACAGCGCTGGTGTCGTTGGCTCGAGGGATGGCTGAACTGACCAAGGGATCTGAGGTAACGGTTAATTCGGTACTCCCCGGCCTGTGCATGGCCAATTCGTAATCTTGCTCTCAAGCTCGGAAGAAGCTCGAAGTTCGGTTTCAAAAACCCCTTTTACTTCTTCGACTTACTGCAACCTGGCTCGGATTGCTAATCCGCCAGGGACAGGTGGCAGGCCCGGTAGTGGGTTTGGTGGAACACGCGGCGGCCTCGATTCGCTTTATGGATTGATCACTCTAAAACATTGAAAAAACGCGAGCAAGCTATAAAATACGATGGCTGGAAATGCAGGTTAATTCCCCTCAAAGTCCGGCAATCGACTGCTGGCCCGGTAGCAAATGCGCCCGCAGGAAATCCACCGCCACTTTCACCTTGGGTATCACATACTGGGGGCGTTGATACAACAGGTAGACGCCAACCGTGGAGTCCGGCGTGGTGGCCAGGGTTTCCTTCAACGTTACCAGGCTAAGCGTCTCTCGCACCAACTCCTCCTCGATACACCACCGCGGAAACAGGCCCATTCCCTTGCCCGCCAGTAACGCCTGTAGTAGCACCCGCCCGCCGTTGCTGATTATCGCGGTTTGAATTTCTATCGGAAACCAATCGCCGTTGCGCTGCACCTGCCAGTGCAGCACTTTGCCGGGTGCGCGGTATAGTATGCCCTTGTGGCTGGCCAGGTCGGCAACGGTGATGGGAACCCCATGTTGCCTGAGGTACTCGGGCGAGGCACATAGAAGAAGCGTATTGTCGTCAACGTACTGGGCGATGACCCGCTCATCATGAATCGTGCCGCCGCGAATGGCAATATCGATGCCATCGCGATTGAGGTCCGCCACCTGGTTGGTCAGGTCAAGATCAATCACTATTTCCGGGTAGGCCTGTTGTAAGGCTTCGAGAATGGGCAGCAGGCGAATCTCTGCGTACATCGGCAGTGCGCTGATACGCAGCACCCCGGAGGGATGGCTCTGGTAACTTCCCACCTGTCCCTCGGCCCGGTCGATGGCGGCAAGAATATCCCGGCACTGATCGAGATAGATGCGGCCGATCTCCGTCAGCGCCACATGCCGCGTACTGCGCTTGAGTAATTCTGCCCCCAGATCCGACTCGAGTGCCGCAATGCTGCGTGAGAGGCTGGAAACAGGCACTCCGGCCAAACGAGCTGCGGCACTAAAACTACCGGTTTCGTCGATACGGCAAAAGTATTGCATCGCCTTTAGTTTGTCCATTATTGCTATTCCAGCAAAAGTATTTCGTGATATTACCCTCTTATCAGCGATTATGGAAAAATGTATAGCTGCACTACTTCACTCACCCTCATCAACAAATCGACAAAGGAAGGCCTGAATCATGGAATACAAAGCGATCAAACTGGTAAAACGCCCCGACATTCACATTACTCCCGATCTGTTCGAAACAGTCACCCTGCAAACCCCGGATCTGCAAGACGGCCAATTCCTGCTCAAGCAAACCCATATGTCCCTGGATCCGGCCATGAAGGGCTGGATGATGCCGGATACTGACAGCTATATCCCACCGGTGGGCCTTGGCGAGGTGATGCGATCCAGCGGTGTGGCCGAGGTCGTGGAATCCCGCCACGAGGGTTTCCCGGTGGGTTCGCGGGTGATGGGCATGATTGGCTGGACCGAGTATGCGCTTAGCAGCGGCGAGGGCCTGACCGTTCTGCCCGAGGGGGTACCCGCCGATGCGGTGTTGTGCGTCTTGGCACTGCCGGGCCTCACCGCTTACCAGGGACTGATGGAAATGGGTAATCCCAGGGCCGGTGAAACCCTGGTGGTATCCGGCGCCGCCGGCTCGGTGGGCTCTATGGTGGGCCAGATCGCCAAAGCAGAAGGGCTGCGAGTGGTGGGCATCGCTGGCACCGATGAAAAATGCCAGTGGCTAAAAGAGGAACTGGGCTTCGATGAGGCTATTAACTACAAGGCCCCGAATCTGGAGGAGGCGCTGGCCACCGCCACCCCGGACGGCGTGGATATCTATTTTGAAAACACAGGCGGCCCGGTGCAACACGCCACTTTCAATCGTATGAATGCCCATGGCCGTATCCTGGTGTGTGGCATGATCGCCGATTACAACACCGCCACCCCGTCTGCCGGCCCCAACTGGCTGAACATTATCCGCAAACGCCTGACTATTCAGGGCTTTACCATGCCGGACCACTTGGACAAGATTCCCGAGATGTCGCAAAAAATGGCGACCTACTTAATGAACGGGCAAATCAAATACCGGGCCCACACCTTGCATGGATTGGAAAGCGCCATTGAGGGCATAAACCTGCTGTTTACCGGTGGCAATACCGGTAAGTTGATGGTTGAACTTTAGTAACAGGTAATGGCTCACCTCCCCGTGATCGGGAGGTGCGCTCGATTTGACGTGCACAAACGGAACAGACCATGACTGATAACACGCCCGCTACCCTGCATATCGATATGGTATCCGATGTGGTCTGCCCCTGGTGCACCATCGGGTACCAGCGCCTGCAAAAGGCCCTGAAACAATTCCCCGAACTGACGGTAAAAATTACCTTCCAGCCCTTTGAACTCAATCCGCAAATGCCCGCAGAAGGTGAAAATATCAACGAGCACATCGCCCGGAAGTACGGTGCTGACGATGCGACCATTACGGAAAATCGCGAGCGCCTGCGAGCCATCGGGGAGGCCGAGGGCATACACTTTAACGCGCATAGTGAATCGCGCATCTACAATACGTTTTTGGCCCATAAACTGCTATTAAAAGCCGAGGAGATGGGCTGTCAGGAAAGCTTGAAACAGGCTCTGTTTCACGCCTATTTTGGCGAGCGGAAAGATATTTCCGCTCCGGGCGTATTGCTGGAAATCGCGGTAAACAACGGTTTTTCCGCCCAGCAGGCAGAGGCGGCCCTGGAAGACGAGACCCTGTCCAAAGCGCTGCGGGAAAAGGAACAGCATTATCTGGATATGGGCATTAGTGCCGTGCCCACGTTTGTGTTCAACGGTCAGTTCACGGTCAGCGGCGCCCAGGACCCCTCGGTATTGAGCAATGTGATTCGGGATATACTGAACACTTCTTCGCCTGTCCCTGGCGAATTGTTAATTTCTCAATAATATCAGACAGTTGGCACTTGCTGCCTTCATCGCCCAATATTACCCTCGGTAGGCATGAAAGAAGTCTTTTGCCTACTTTTCCACCTGCTCACCACCCTGGAAAAGCTGATTAGGCAAAAGACCTGTAACCAGGGTAAACAGCCGGCCTGCTAACACGGCTTGGTCTGACCTTGCGACAGTACCCCGATAAATACTGGCTATGACGTGAATGGCCGTGGGAATGACAACATTACTGCTCTGGCTACAATTAACATGATCATTAGCATGCACCGGTCGCTCAATTCGTCCAGGATTTTAAAAAATTCAGATGTTCATATGCAGGATAGGTTTGTAAGCGAGGGTCTTCAAGTGGTCCGCCCACAGTAAAATGATAGAGATTTTGCCAACATGCCAAGAGAGAACGCGCCATCGGCAGCAATATCTTGATGGCAACTAATTACTCTAGCCACTTGTTTAACATCCTGTGGTGCCAATAGGTAAAAGCGCAGTTCTCCAGGACTCCCCTGCGGTTTTTCCCACAGAAAATCCGAATCAATCGCTAGCCTCAGGGACGCCTCATGGGAGTCATGCCGTACCAAGAGATAAAGGCCTGGTTCTAAATCTCTTACTCGATGAACAAAAAGAAATAATGAAACATGGGGCATCCAGGGTAAGCATTCATAGAGGGGTGTTTTTTCAAATTGTAATCGTTCAAGTATGCCTAAAAAAGTGGATTTTTCCATCGCCGTTTCACCATCCATCGCCACTGCGCTACGGCGTTGACTAATAATTTGAAACGCTGTCTCATTACAATGTGGTAAAACACCGGCCTTGGGTGGCACCCTCGAAGCTCTACGTGGATTACTGGAACACTGCCCCGGTATTTTTTTTGCGGCTAACGAAACCTCATCGATAATGGGCCAATCGTGATGACTTTCACTCAATTGATTGATCTCTCCCAATAGCGTGATATTCTGCACTTTCTCAAGCATTTTGGGGGTGACATTTTGTAACAGTTTGCCCTTCTCCTTCTCTATCTCATCCCTCTTGTCAGGATAAACTACGAGAAGGCAGTCCACATGTTCCGCCTCCGGGCCCGATTGGGCTTCAATACCCAATAAAATACTCATGTCATCATCCGTCAAACTATCTACCAATTCCGCTCGCCAACCCAGGCTGGCGGCTGCCATTGTTATCGCGCCAAGTGCATGTCCAACGTCGTGGTTGCAATAACGGTATGCCCGTTCTCCGTATTTCCATGCCTCCCGCCAGTAAATGGAACTTAAGCCAACTAAAAAACCATCTTCGGGGATTTGGCATGCCAATTCCCTCCATAGATTCTTGTTAAAAATCCGACGTGTTTCGAGCGCATGGTAATAGGAGTTATAATGGTAAAGGCCAGAATTCATTCTCGGTGAGACTTGCAGCCCAATAATGAGATAACTCTCCGTGGGGTGCAAATTGCCACTGGAAGGGTTCACTCGCAGAGACCAGGAGTTACCATCCGGTATTTTTTTCCAGGCCGATAGTGCCATGCTGTAATAAAACAGCCGGCTTATTGTTTGATGGGTGATGGGGCTAGCAGCTATCGGACGTTCATATTGCTACTTGTACCCGAGCCGGTCTGAAATACCTCCACCGGAAATTGATTCAGATATTCGCCCCTGGCAATACCAAGCGCCGCCACACAAATAGCTTCAGCCAACTCACTGTCGAGCTCGCCCAATTCGGCATTTACCTTCGCAGCCGCAGCCTTGATCAAGCCCAAGCTACGGATAAAAAGATCTGGCATGACGATGCCACTGATGACAAAGTTGTCTACCGCACGCTGGGTTTGCGCACCGTACAAGGCCTTCTCGGGTACCTTAACCTCTCCCAGGCTATCTTTCTCGATTCGATATTTTTCGTTCACTACAACCCCCACTCAGGCGTTTGCCTTTAACCTGTGCCTGGCGAAATAGTAATTCACCTATAGTATCAAAGGCTTAAATGTTGCTGCCATCATCGAGAGATATTACCCTCGGACAGCATGAAAGATGTCATTTTCCTGATTTTCCACCTGGTCACCACCATGGCCAAGCTATTACACGCGGGGGGCAGTCGAGCCATCATCGCAGAGAAAACCACCAAACAACCCGACGCTCTCGACGATCCCGTCGCCAGCCACCTCCCCCAATCCCTTCCACCACATAACCGGCGTCGAGTTGTCGGGTTCGTCGGGTATAAGGGGAATTTCTACCCCGGGGTACTCCGCCCGAAAAGCCATTTGCTTGAAATATCCTGCCCGCGAGTTCCGAGGGGGCTCTTATAGCGTCCTGCTCAAGCTCCGCCAAATTACATTCACGAAACAGCTGAGTTGATCTCCAATCCCGGTCAGGGCACAAGTACCGCGCGCCCCGAGATGGCGTTATCGTGCAGGCGCCGATAGACGTCGTCGATTTCATCGAGTGGACACTTTTCTATATGCGGCTTGACACGTCCGTTTTCCGCAAGCGCTACAATTTCAGTGAGTTCCTTGGTGGATCCGCCTAGCGTATAGGTAAGAGAACAGCCGTATGGAATCAATCCGTTCTGAAACGGCAGCACTCCGCCACCCATACCTACTACAACAATCTCTCCTCGGCGACGAACAATCTGCGTGGCAAGCAGCATTGTGCTGTCGATACCGACAAAGTCGAGTACCGCTATAGCGCCGAGTCCGAATGTCGCATCGCGAATAGCCTCAGCGACCGAATCGTCAGACTTCAAGCAGACGTCGGCGCCGCGATCTTTGGCCATGCCCAAGGCCTTTTCATCGCGGTCTATTACGATGATCTTTGCACCAGACAACTCGCGTAGAAACTCGACCGCAAGATGGCCCAGACCGCCCACGCCAATGACCACGACAGAAGTGTCCGGGGTGAGTTTGGGAAGACAGCGCTTTACGGCATGATACGAGGTGAGCCCGGCGTCGGTCAGCGGTGCGGCTTGCCAGGGTTCTATATTGTTGAGGGGGACAAGACAGTTTGCCGGTGCAACCATATAGTCGGCAAAGCCGCCATCTCTGCCCAGACCTCCCGCGACCACGCCCTCTACGTCACAGTAATTCGTCTCGCCGATACGGCAGGAGGCGCAGGCACCGCAACTCCAGGTGGGAGAGACAACCACGGCTTCGCCTTTTTCCAGGCCGGGGGGAATGTCACCACTCTCAATCCAGCCGGCGTTCTCATGACCCAGCGTAAAGGGCAACGGCCAGAAAGCGGCCGGCGGAAACGTGCCGGGAGTCCATTCGTGCATGATATGCAGATCGGAGTGGCACGCGCCCGCACCACCAATCTTGATCAATACTTCCCCGTGACCAGGTTCGGGTATCGGTACCTCACGTAACTCAGCCTTGGTTTGCCATTCTGAAAAAACGTATGCTCGCACGATCACACTCCTTCACCGCGGGGATGACCCCGCTATCCGCTACCATGAGACTGGATTATGGTCCATTGTACAAATTTTCCAAGCGGAG
>PVMK01121368.1_pt1 | contig 26053 bp, 24 predicted proteins | sample 1853481 | NCBI WGS metagenome assembly PVMK01 (sample SAMN08533507, study PRJNA380276) | Marine sediment metagenome, whole genome shotgun sequencing project.
AGATCGGAAGAGCGTTGTGTAACTCCTGCAATGTTGATCTGTTGAACAAACGGGTGGAGAAAGAAGGCATGCGAAATATAATCCTGATGGGTGTTGAAACCCACATCTGCGTATTCCAGACATGTGTATCCCTTTTAGAGAAGGGGTATAATGTGCATGTTCCTCATCATGCAGTGGATTCCAGGACAGAGGATAATTGGAATATCGGGCTGTCACTTATGAAAGAGGCAGGGGCCATAATTACCTCCACCGAGACCATCATCTTCCAGATTCTCAAAAAGGCCGGCACACCTGAATGAAGTTTTTCGATCGGGTCATATTCAGGTAATGTTTCCTTTATGGGTGGGAGTGTGGAACCCAGCCATTTGGAATACTGCTCCGTTAGAACAACCGGCAGTTTGAAGACCCGGGAAAGATGAAGGAGCTTGACAATCCTGTCAATGACCCTTTCCCGATTGCCCATAACCTTCATGAGCTTCTCCTGGACATCTACGATAATAAGTCCTGTGTTTTCTTTATCCAGCAATGAAATACTCATAATATCCTTTATCACCCCATTAATAATAGGAGGATTTCCTTTTTTTCTGTTGTCTTCCCATAATCAGGCCAAAGATTAGACCAACCACCAGCACTGCCGCTCCGGTGAGAAACCACGTATTCCTCTGAGAAGACTTCAAAACAACGTTTTCTTTGGTCAATTTTTCTGTGGTTGCCTGGGCCGCTTCCATTTTCGTTTTTGTGGTCTCATACTTTTTCTTTAGTTTCAAAAAGCCGCTGGCCTCCTTTTTTAATGTCTCATATCTTTCTCTGATTGTATCGAGGGCTGTTCCGTTTTTTTGCAGTTTTCCGCTAAGCTCTTCCCGTTCACCGGACAACTCACTCCATTCCTTCTCAATCTTATTTAGCTTCTCTTTGAGCTGGGCATTCTCTTCCTTCAATAACCCGGTCTGGATTTTCCATGGAACACGGGTAACTAAATATCCACTCACTACCCAACCCTCCTTGTTCTGCCGGGTAGTCTCCAAAAGACGAACATGGCTCCAGCCCTTTTCGGTCTCTAAGACTTCCACAGGCTCATCCTGACGAAGCATGGTAATGATCTTTTCTCCCACACCCGGTCCTTTTCTGAGGGTAATCTTGGTGGGATTCATTACATATGCCTTTTTGGCCAGACCATCCTGTGCAATCAAGAATATTCCCAGGATTATGAGCATCATCAGCGATAATTTCTTCATTCTTTCATCCTCTTCTTAAGTACAACCTTCGTCAAAATCTCACTCACCCTTCTCCTTCTTTAACACCCTGATATCGGTAATCATTGTAGAAGGGTACTGGCCCTGCTCATTTTTTTCAAGGTATTTGACCATATCCCAAAGGGTATTTAATGCAACAGAAACCCCTATGAGCGATTCCATTTCAACGCCTGTGCGCGCCTGTGACCTGACAAGACATTTGGCCTCAACTGTAGCCTCAACTATTTCAAAGGTTACCTTCACCGTATCCAAAGGGATCTGGTGACAATGGGGAGTCAGCAGATGAGTCTGTTTAGCTGCATTCATAGCAGCAACCTCTGCCACTAAGAAAGGATCCCCCTTCTTGATCTCCTCCATTTTTTTAATTGTACCAGGCGAAAGGATAATTTTTCCCGCAGCCTCTGCCATACGCCTGACAACCGGTTTCCCGGTGACATCTATCATCCCCATATCTTATCTCCGCTGATATTGAATATTGACTATTGGACATCCTTTATTCACGAGTTCACACTTTTTCCCAATTTCTAATCCCGCCCTGCGGGACTAATTTCTAATTTCACTCTTGCTCGCCCCTTCTCTCTTTATCATGTCCACCGCCTCTATGAGGGCAGGAAACACATGTTCACGGGTATCTCCACCCACGACCACCGCCATAATGTCATCGCCGACATTCAGACGGCCGCTGCTGGTCTCAATCATCACTTCAACAATCCCCGGCTTCTGTTTTGTGTTGCTTATTATCCTCTTTATAGCGTCTTCGTCAAACTCGATTTCGATTCCCGTAACCGTCTTTAAAGAAGTCTCCCTCACAACGCCGAGATGGCTGGCAATCATCCCCATCTTTGGATAACGGGGGTGTTGTTTCACCGTTTGAATCATTTTACTCAGGTCCATTTTTTCCCTCCCTTTTCCTCATCGACTCTTCGTTTTGAGGTACGGTATCGTTATTGTCTAAATTAAATAGATTTTTTGTTAAATCCAGATACGTGTTGAGGCTTGATCGCCCCGCCTTTCCCTTTAGGAAAACAATAGGGTCATTCAGCATCTTTTCGGCTATTGATGTCGTCAAGGTTTCTATGGCCCCATATTGTGCAGGTGTAAGTTCCCCCAATGCAGAATTGCTCTTCAGGAATTCGGCCCGTATGATCGATGCTGCCTTGTTTCTCAATGAAATAATTGTGGGAACTACAGCTAAGGTCTTTAACCATTTTTCATACTTGACGACCTCTTCCTCTACGATACGTCCGGCCTTGACCGCCGCCTCCTGCCTCTGTGCCATATTCAATTCAATAACGCCTTTCAAATCGTCGATATCATAGAGATAGACATTATTCAGGTCATTGACTTCAGGTTGAACGTCTCTTGGAACAGCAATATCTATAAAAAAGATGGGCCGATTGCGTCTTTTCCTCAGAGATTTCTTAACCTGGGGGTGTGTAATCACATACTCCGGAGAAGCAGTCGACGTTATAACAATATCCACATCCAGTAGCTGTGATCCGATTTCATCAAATGAGACCGGCAGAGCATTAAAACGTTCCGCTACCTCAACTGCCCGGTCAAAGGTCCTGTTGGCCACCATAATTGAACTGACACCATTGCTCAGGAGGTGCCTCGCCGCTAATTCAGCCATTTCTCCCGCACCTATGAGAAGGACCTTTTTACCCTCCAAAATATGAAATATTTTTTTGGCCAATTCAACGGCCGCATAACTGATCGAGACCGCTGCCCCACAGATATCGGTCTCTGATCGCACCCTTTTTGCTACATGAAAGGCGCGGTGCATCAATCTGTTGAGGATAACCCCTGATGTTTTTTGATTCGTTGCCTGGACATAGGCCTCCTTAATCTGACCGAGAATCTGTGGTTCCCCAAGCACCATGGAATCCAGACTGGAGGCCACATTGAACACATGTTTGACCGCGTCCATATCTTCAAAGACATAGAGACATGCCTGCAATTCCTCAGCTCGGACGCCTCCAAGCCTGGACATAAGTGAAACCACTGATCTTCTGGCCTCTTCCGCCTCTTCTGTTATGAATAAAGCCTCCACCCGGTTGCATGTAGAGAGGAAAAGACCCTCCTTCACAACATCAAGTCTTTTCATCGACACCAAAGCCTTCAGGGTACTATCAGACTCTGATGCAAGGCGCTCCCTTAACTCTACTGGTGCAGTCTCGTGGTTCATTCCCATGTTGATGATCTTCAGCATAGATTTTAACGGGCCCCCATACTGCTGAAACTATGATACCCTCCCATCAACAAACTGACACCCACAAAGGTAAATACCAATACAGAGAAACAGACAATGGCCATAATTGCAGCCCTTCTACCCTGCCATCCAACTGCAATCCTCTGGTGAAGAAGCGCCGCGTAAAACAACCACGAAATCAGGGACCATGCCTCTTTGGGGTCCCATTGCCAATAGCGTCCAAGGGCATATTGGGCATAAACAGAACCGGTAATCATCCCCACGGTCAGAAAGGGAAATCCATAAATGATCGAATAATAATTAATTCTGTCCAAGGTAGCAAGGGAGGGGAGTCTGCTGTAGATTGCCCCGAGACGTTTCTGCTTAATCTGATACTCCTGGATCAGGTACATAATGGCAGCCAAAAAGGCAATGGCCAGCAAGGCATCCCCAATAAATACAGTCCCTACATGGATAGTGAGCCATAAGCTTTTGAAAACCGGTTTTACAATCACCTCTGTCCAGGGCATGGCCGACGAAATAATCATTAGAAACGCTGCAAAGGGTGCAACAAACGATCCCAAAACCATCAGTTTGAATCTTGACTGGATGATCAGGTATACGCAGATAATAGACCAGGCGAAAAACGATAGGGCAGACTTAAGATCAAGAATCGGTGCCACCCCTAACAGATAGTATCGGTAACCCAAAAAAATGGTATGGAAGAGAAATCCTGTAACGAGAATCCAGTATGAGCACCTGAAGATCCACTTCTCCTGTCTGATAATAAAGACGATAAATCCGCCTGTTGCAAGCAGTTCAAAACAAAGTGCAGCAGTAAACCACATAGATGCCATTGGGTCCTTTACTCCAAGATTCAGTTCGAAATCTTTCTACTACTTATTGCCAGTGTTCCTTGACCTGATTTGACTCGCAGGCCTTGAGAAAAACAGTCCTTACATAAAATGAAGTCACGAAGTTCCTTAACTTTAGCCACTTCAAGCTTTAGTCACTTTAGCTCACTTAAAACATCTTTTATATTTATCTCCTGAGGGAGTATACTTCCAAGTGATGATTCTACCTTGGCCAGATCATTTCGTGCAATAGCCTCTATAATCCCCCCGTCAACAATTTTATGAAAAATGCGGCTATTCTTTTCCTGTGAAAGACCCATTTCCAAGATCTCTTTCCGCAAAGCCCCCATCAGATTCAAAAAGCTCGCATATTCGTTCCCAAATTGCCCATCAATCTCTTTTCTTATCTTTTTTGCCAGGGCCGGACTCTTCCCGGAGGTTGAGATCGCAATTGTGAGATCTCCCTTTCTTACGATGGAGGGAACGATAAAATTGCAGTCTGCAGGCTGGTCTACCGCGTTAACCAACAGACCCCTGTTGCGGGCTATCTCACTCACCCTGCTGTTCAACTCCTTGTCATCGGTAGCCGCTATGACAATGAATACATCATCCAAAAATTCGTCCCGCATTTCTTCGCCCAGAAGCCGCACTTCATTACTATCAATCAACTCTTTAAGTTTGTCGGTTAACACCCTGCTTATAATATGTATCACAGCCCCGCACTTCAGAAGGGTTTCCACCTTTCTCTGGGCCACTCTGCCCCCTCCAACTACGAGGGCTATCTTATCTTCGAGCTGCAGGAAAATCGGATAAGTCATTCCTCGGGCCTCGTTGAGTAGTTGAGTGGTTGAGTTGTTAAGTGGGGAAGCATGCATTTGTCCAATCTTCAGTATTCAATCATGATGCGCCCGTAAAAAGTCAAAAAGTGCACAATTTGGAGTAATCATCTAAGGCTATTTCATTATAATAATTCACAATTCCTAAATTCCTGAATCCCTCAATCCATGTAAAAAGGACTTTTTACATGGCCATCAATCAACAATCCCTAAATATACCTGTCCACCATATCAGTGATAAATTTTTCAACACCCTCAATCCCTTCCTTAGACTCAATATCGTGGTACAGCTCCTTGATCTTCCCAAAAGTTGCGGCATCTTGCTCCAGATCATCAGTTGACCGATAAGTTCCACCGCGCCTCCCAATACGGAATATGGTCCGTTCAAGATCTGGTAATGCCTGATACTTCCGGATCGTTTCCAACATCATTTCTTTGTCCTGGGGAAGCCTGCCGGTAACCTCCTCAAGAAGGTTCATGATGTGATCGCTCGTCACCATACTGGTAATCCCGTCTAAGGTCTCGATAAAGAGTTTGATCTCTTCCGCTACCATATCATCGGTCTGCATGGTGAAGCTGCCATCTTTCAATTTTTCGTACAGAGGCACCTTTTTAGGTACGCGCAGGCTCCTCAGTCGTATAAAGTGGGGATTGATCTGGTTCAATGCCTTTGCTGTCTCAACTGCGTGCTCCCTCCACATCTCCTGGCCCCCCAACCCGGGCATTATATATTCGGACAGCTCCATTCCGGCCTCGACAACCTTTTGCCCGGCCTCAATTTGCTGGGCCCCCTTGACTCCTTTTTTCATCAACTTGAGGAGCGGATCATAAGCTGTTTCGAGCCCGATATGTATCCTGTCTAAGCCTGCTTCCCGTATCTGCTTCAACGATTCTACAGATTTGCGTACAACAGTACGCGACCTGGAATAGGTAGTTATCCTTGTGATGTCAGGAAGTTTTTTTCTCAAAAACTCCAATACATCGACCAGATCTCTGGTCTTCATGATCATGTTATCGGCGTCCTGCAAAAAGCACGCCCCGGTACCGTAATAGATCCAGGCTGCAACACTGCGATAATTATCGTTATAATCCGAATTTGCGAAAATGGAGTTAATTACCTGGTCATTGACAGTCCCGCTGCAGCCAAGCTTCCATGAAACGGCCTTAAAATCATCAACAATATCCTTGACGGTCTCTATATCCTGCTTTATCTCCTCAACTGTCCTCAAGGAGAATTTCCTTTTCTTGTATACAGGACAAAACTGACACTGGTTCCAGGGGCAGTTCCGGGTCACCCTAAGGAGGAGACTCCTGGCCTCGCTGGGTGGCCTGATAGGTCCTTGCTCAAATTTTAATTGCTTTTGTCTCATTTTTCAAAACCCTTCTCCAGACCTCGCTTGAGCGGGGCTTAACCACTTAACGAGACCTACTACTCAACATTATCAGTTATGATCCCTTCTTTCAAGTCAGATATTTCTACTCTTGAATTCCGATATAAGGATTAAACGAGAAACGGTGTTGCCGAAGAAAATCCCGAGAGCCCGGATTAGGAATTTTCAGCTAACAGCTGTTTTGTATACTTGGCATAGACCTGATCTCTGGTGATATTGAGTTCTTTTGCGATATCGTGAACAGGCACATTGGCCAACATGAAGACTTCATGGGACGGAAAAATCCCGAAGAGCTGGTCCACAAAGACAATCAGCTTGTTTCGATTAAGGACCTTGAGCTTTCGCCGGTACATTTGCCACGTGCTGTGTTTACCCAGGGCTTCTAATTGTAATTGTTCTTCCTGCCATTTTAGAAAGGCAGTGGTAAGGGCTTTCATGCCCATGGTCATGTATGTCTGGATATAGACGCCCTCCTTGGTTTTTTTGGCAGGGTGCTCAAAGTGCCAGTTTTGTTTAACCTCTCGAAAGAGTTTATTTTCCATGAGACTGCGGTCATCATAACGATCAAAAGTTACGAAGGGATCTTTTACGTTTATATTGGTTACGAATACGACCTGTTTTTCAAGCGGGGGGGTTTTGTTGTCCCATGTTTTGACAACTACTGCATTTAAAGGGATAGCCTCGTAATCTTTCTTGGCAGTATTGGCTTTGGAACCCTCTGGGTTAAACCAGTCACAGGTCAAAAGATCAGGCACCCCTACCAGGATAGTGAACACTTTTTCGGTGTATTTGTTTTTACCATAGCCATGAACAACTTCAACTTCACGAGTAACGGGTGGAAAACTTTCAGAATCTAATGCTAACTGACGGGCATCCTTGGCTGCACCCATATTCCTCTTTAAAGGAATGACAAACTCGATCCCTTGTCGATCAATTTCATAGAGGACCTTGCCGTCAAGGAACCCGCGATCAATAACCAGAGAATCAATCCCGCCAGCGGCGGGACTGGAAATTTTTACATTTTCTTTGGCTTGTTCCAATACCGAAAGGACATGCAGATTGTCCGGTTTTTCGATTGTATCGATTTTGATAGCCAAGGGTATGCCCGTCTTGATTTCATAGATGGCCCAGACTTTCCATCCATAAAGGGTGACGAGAACTTCTTTGAGTTCTCCGACTTTCCGATAACCGCGGGCCTTAACCTTGACTTTACGGGTGACTGAACCACACCCCTTGAATTTACTGGTGGTTTCGTACAACGTGCAATCGCATGCGGCATGTATCTTTTTGGGGAAAATGCCCTGCTTTGCTAATTGCTGAATAGAGCGGTTAAAGAAATTTTCAATCCGTCTGGGGGTAATGGTGACAATATGGTTGGCCACCGTGTCCACACACAAAGAGCCTCTGGTTTCGGGCATGGGTGTCTTGCGAAGTTTTGTTCCCCGGTCGCAACTGCCTTTTTTTACCTGATGGGCATTGAACCCGCACATACTCATGAGGAGTTCGTCGGTTAACAATAGATCGCTGATTTCATCTATCGTTTTGATGGAACCAACGACTTTCATCAAAAAGACAAGCACTATCTGGAAGAAGGGAACATTTTTTCTTCTTTGTTTTTGTGGATCAAGCTGTTCCAAATGAGGAAAGACTTTGATCTCCTGTAGATAATTGAAGAAGGAATCAAATAAGGTTGCCTCATCCATAGCGTAAACCACATCCATCTCACGGCGATGGTAGAGGTGATCTGCAACTTTGGCATCATCCCGTTCGGCAGTGTGCCAGAATAGGCGGGTGCAGAGTGTTTCTTGCAGTTGATCCCGGCTGGTCATGGCCGGAAGTTAAGCATAAAAATGGGCAGATGTCAAGTCGGTGGAGTGCTAATTATGTAGTTATATCAACCAGTTAAATGGATTTCTCTAATGGGCCTGGAGACGTTTCTATTTCTTTCACATACCCCCTCCTGCCCTCGCATGTGATTATGGCTTCACGTACCGCTCATGTGCGCTCGGGTGTCTTCTCGTGGTAAAGCTGAAATGGGAGCAGAAATCAAAAAACGGCGGCTTTTTTAGAAAAAATTCAATTTTTTTTAATCCTTATATCGGAATTCAAGTTTCTACTGGATTGTCATTTCTTTTCCAGTTTCAACTATTCCTCCACCACAGACCATTTTTTTGTTTGACAAATTCCTATGGCATTTTTTATGCTCGAGCTTAAATCGATTTTAGGGAGGAAAAGATCGGTGAAATACCTTTTTTCTAATTATAGTATCAGGAATTGTGATCTCAAGAATAGAATTGTCATGCCGGGTCTCGCCTCTTTCCTTATAGAGAATGACGGTTCTATCACGGACAAAGCCATTGAACATTACAGGTTAAGGGCTGCAGGCGGACCGGCTATGGTGATTATGGAGGCCTGTGCAGTATCGCCGGAGGGCATAGTCTCTCCCCACCAGGCCAGGATATACGATGATCGGTTTGTGGAAGGGCTCGCTAAGATCGCCAGGGCAATCAAAGCTGAAGGGTCAGTCCCTGCCATTCAGATTCACCACGGTGGTAGACAGACATCATCTAAGGTGATCAAGCAGCTACCGGTTGCCCCCTCCCCCCTCCCCTGTCCCACTATCAGGGGAGATGTGAAACCACTTACGACGGGTGAAATAGAGGGGATCGTAGAAAAATTCGGGGATGCTGCCACCAGGTCCATTGAGGCAGGGTTTGAATTCATAGAAATTCATGGGGCCCACGGTTATCTCGTCAATCAATTTCTTTCGAGGTTTTCAAATATCCGTAAAGACCGGTATGGCGGAGATATCGCGGGAAGAACTCTTTTTGCCGAGGAGATTGTGAAGGAGGTGAGAAATCGTGTTGATAAAGATTTCCCCATCTCCTTTAAGATAAGCGCCATGGAATTCGTTCAAGACGGCCTTGACATTGAGGAAAGTATTGAAATCCTGAAGATCCTCCAAAATGCAGGCATGGATGTTGTCCAGGTATCTGCCGGAAACGACGCCACACCCGAATGGATCTGCCAGCCCATGTTTATGGAAAAGGCCTGCTTAGCAGGTTTTGCCGGGAAAATCAAAGAGGCACTGGATGTGCCGGTAATGGCCGTGGGGAGGATTAATGATCCCCTAATCGCTGATGAAATCATAAAGAATGGAACGGCCGATCTTATTTGCATCGGCAGAGGCCTCCTGGCGGATCCCGAATTCCCAAAAAAGGCCATGGAAGGCAGGTTAGATGATATAAGAACCTGTATCGCATGCAATACCTGCATGGAATCCATCTTCAGGAAAGGCCGCGTGGAATGCCTCGTCAACCCTGTTTTGGGACGTGAAAAAGAGATGGCCTTTCATCCCACAAAAACCCCGAAAAAAGTCATGGTTGTCGGAGCCGGTCCCGGTGGCTTGAACGTGGCCTGGGTTGCCGCGAGACGTGGGCATGATGTCCACCTGTTTGAAAAGCAATCCGAGTTGGGCGGGCAGCTTATATTGGGGAGTATTACTAGTTTTAAGAAAGAACTCCTGAGCCTGATCAGATTCCAAAAAAGACAGATAGAAAGATTCGGAGTGAAATGCCACACCAACCACGAAGTCACAGCAAACACGGTAAAGACCCAGGCCCCTGACATAGTGATCTTAGCCACGGGCTCCCTGCCCTCTTTTCCACCTGTAGACGGAATTGAAAAGGGGATTGTTATCTCTGTCAATGAGGCCCTGGATAGCGGTCAGCAGAAAGCAGATAAGGCCGTGGTAATTGGAGGCGGCCCCACCGGATGTGAGGTCGCCCTCCACCTCTCGGAGAACGGATGCCATGTGACCATCGTTGAAATGCTTCCCAAAATCGGGGCGCCCCTTGAGAGCATCACAAAAAAACTCCTCATCAGAAAGCTTAAAGATAACAACGTGGAGATCAGGACAGGATCTAAGCTGATAAGAGTGGAAGACAACGGTGCGGTTGTTGCGGGCGAAGATGGCACGCAGGTTCTTATTGAGGCATCTAAGGTTGTGGCTGCAGTCGGTTCCAAACCGGATAACAGGCTTTACAATCAAATCAAGTCATTGGGGTATGAAATCCATCAGATAGGAGACTGCTTAGAGCCGAGAAGCGCCAAAGCCGCTATTTATGAGGGGGGTGTTTTAGGCCGTTCTATTTAGATTTGTAACCTTGAAGCCCATGTAAAAAGTCCTTTTTACATGGATTGAGGGATTTAGGAATTCAGGAATTGCGAATTATTATCATTAGTTAGGCCTAATAGAATTGCGCCGAATTCTTAACTTTTTGACTTTTTACGAGACCATCAACCTTGAACCCCTGAACCTTTGAACCCTTGAACCCTTGAACGGTTATTTAGGCTTCAACTCCTGGTAAGCGCCCTGTATCTCTTTAAAGCGGGTTTCAGCTAAGTCCTTGAATTCCTCCCCAAGATGCAGCACCTTATCAGGATGATATTGATGGGCAAGACGCAGGTAGGCCTCTTTTACCTCCTTGGAAGATGCCCCTTTTTGGAGACCCAGCACGGAGTATGGGTCTTTCGGTTCAAAAGCATCGTTTGCAGCGGTTCCTCTTGAGCCCGTCCCCTGCGAGGATTGATTCCTCCCCGGATTATGGCCTTCATAGCCGTATCGTCTCTTTCTGTAAACATAGATATACCACCAGAGCAGACCTAAAACAATCAGATCGTCAATCCATCCCACACCAACAAAAAAATCGGGAACAAGGTCATAGGGAGAAATTGCGTATGCCAAAGCGAGGAGGGAGAGCAATACTTTCATGCACGCCGGGCCTCCTTGATTAACTTTTTGCCGAATTTGTCAAGAAACCTGTCCAGGTCCTCTTTCCAATCAACCATGACATTGAGTCCATGTTTCTTGGAAAGCCTGTTTTCCAGCAGACAATTTTCAGGCATAATAAAGGGATCATCCAGGTCTCTCAGGCTGCAAGGTTCAATTGGGGTCTTGATGTTTAATCTGTCCAGGAGATACCTGGCAAATTCAAAGCGGCTGCAATGACTCCCGGCAGTTAAATGGTATGTGCCTCTTCCACCCTTTTCTAAGAGTGTCTTTATCTGCAAAGCTAAGCGATAGCTCCACGTGGGCGCCCCGAATTGATCCTCCGGTATCCGCAAAACCTTCTTCTTTTTACGAACAGCCTGAGCCAATATCGATTTAACCAGGTTTTTACCGTTTATGCCATACAGGCAGATGGCACGGATGATTATATAGTTTGGAGAGTTGCCTCTAACCGCTATTTCGCTTTCCAGTTTACTTTTCCCATAGGCTGAGAGTGGATTCGGGGTGTCGTCTTCAAAATAGGGCTGGGGCATTCTCTTTTTTCCGTCAAAAACATGCCCGCAGGAGAGATGAACCATTTTACATCCAAACCTCGCAGATGCCTGTGCCAGATTTCTTGGACCTTCCACATTGATTTTTCTAACCGCAAAATCCTCTGTTTCACACGCCTTCATATCTGTGAATCCGGCACAATTGATTATCACGTCAGGAGCCACTTCACCAAGATGCTCTATAACCACATCCCAGCTAATAATATTCACTTCATCTTTGTCCGGGCAAATAACCTCGTGGTCCTTCCTAAGAACTTCCTTACATTCACTCCCCACCATACCCGTGCTTCCCACAAGAAATATCTTCATTTTGTTACTCTCCCGACTTGCACATTATATTTGATACTGGTTACTTGATACTCGATACTGGTTTTCCTGACTCATCTCTCCTGTCTCACACACAGACCCATTGCAAAAGCCAACAATCTCCAGTAAATTACATTAAGAGTTTATTTTAACACATTAACAACAAAAAATCCACAAAATCTTAAGCTTAGGATGACTTTTTAATCAATTTACCCAAAAAAATCGGCATTTTAAGCTTGTGTAATCACAAGCTCTCATGTAGTTTATTTTGCGAAGCATCGTAATCCCCTTACAAATCAGCAGGCCATAACCCCGAAACAGGTTATCTCGTGAAAAACCGGAACTCCCTGAAAAGGCACTCTTTCTTATTCACCTTCTCACTGGTCTTTATTTCGCTCCTGTTGATAGCCACTGCACAGGACCTTTTAAGCCTTGAAAACAACGAAGGTCCTGGTTTAAAAAAGCCAAAGGTAAACGAACAGATTTTAAGGGGGATAGATCTCATTTATGAGCGTGAATTTGATGATGCCGAGGACCTGTTTAGAAAGGTCATTGCCAAATCACAGGATAAACCAGCCGGTTATTTCTATTTGGCCATGGTTTCATGGTCCCGCTTAGCCTCCGGCTTCTGGTCTCCAGTGAACGTGAAGGAGTTCAAGAAACGGATTGACCGCGCCATAGAGGTAGCAGAAGCTCGGGTTGACAAGGACGGTGCGGACAGTTATGACTTCTTTTACCTTGGCGGGGCCTTGGGTTTTAAAGGCCGCTTTGAACTTATGAAAGGCAACTGGGCCTCTTCATTTTTTTTAGCGAGAGATGCCATAGCAGCCCTCAAGATCTGCTCGGAAATGGATCCTGATAACAAGGACGTCTTATTGGGCTTAGGCACTTTCGATTATTATACAGCGCGGCTTTCAGGGATTTTGAAATTCTTGACCTACTTTCTTGTCCACGAAGGCGATATAGAAAAAGGGTTAAAGAAGTTAACTGTTGCCTCCAAGGAGGCAATCTACTCGTCAACAGAAGCCAAGACTGTTCTCCTTTATATCTATCTCTTCGGTGAGCAGGACTTTACAAAGGCCCTTGATCTTTCAACCGAACTGGCAGAGAGATATAGAAAAAACCCACGTTTCCAGGTACTTCTCGGTGTCAGCTACATCAGATTAGAGATGGATCCTCAATACAGAGATATGGTCAGCAAGTTGCGCCTTAGGAGCACTGAAGCATCTAAACGGGAGGTGGCCCCCATGTGGGAGAAACGGGCGCTTTACCTGGAGTCAATATATGACCTTTTTCATGGACTCTATCCAGAAGCCAGATCCAGACTAAGAAAGATACTCGACCATAAAGATCCTGAAAACGATCCTACGATGATTGCATGGCCCCTGATAAAAATAGGAATGAGTTATGAGCTTGAGAATAACCGGGATGAAGCCAAAAAATACTATGATCAAGTCTTGAATATGGAAAACGCTTCCGGGGCCCAGTTTGTGGCCAAAAAGCTGTTAGAAAGCCCTCTAAAAAAAGGAGAGCCGTTTATCGGTTATTGACACATGAAAAAGACCTCCCGCAGCCTGTTTGCCATCGTTCTACTGATGCTGTTAACGACCGGATGCATGAAATTGGCCCTGAACGCCACCTCATCCCTCATACCCAACTTGACCAGGGCCTTTTTTGAGGAGTGCGACCTGAAGTTAGCAGAGCAGTCTCTCCCTGCGGAACTCAAATTGATGGAGGGTCTTCTCAAGAATGCCCCGAAAAACAAACAGATCCTCACTGCCCTCTGTATGGGGTTCACCGGATACGCCATGCTCTTTGTTGAGGAGGAGGATCCGGAGAGGGCATCAAAACTCTATCTGCGTGCCAGGAGATACGGGCTCAAGGCTATGGGCATGGAAAATCCGAATCATCAGGTAATCCTGGCCAGACTTAGCGCCATGGATAAGGATCAAATTGAACCCCTGTTCTGGGTTACAATGTCCTGGAATGGGTGGATCAATCTTAACTTAGACAAGCCTGCTGCCTTAGGCGATTTGACCGCTGCACAGGAATGCCTCAAGAGGGTAATGGAGATAAACCCGGAATATTTTTATGGCTCGCCGTATATCATAAACGGCTCTATGTTAGCGGCAATGCCAAAAATCTTAGGCGGGGATGCGGCTAAGGCAAAGGAGTTTTTCACCAAGGCTCTGGCCGCGAGCAATGGAAAATTCTTTTTGGCACAATACTATTATGCCAAATATTATGCAGTCAGGGTCCAGGACAAAGAATTATTCTTAAACCTGATCGACGAGGTGGAGAAGGCCCCGGCTGACCAGCTGAAAGAGGCCTGTCTCATAAACAGCGCTATCAAAGAGAAGATGAGAAGTCTTAAAGAAATGGCTGATGAGCTCTTCTTTTAGCCGTTCTCAGGAGGTTTACAGTTTATGAAAAAACGAACCCAGTTAGTCTTCCTTTTTCTGTGTATGTGGTTCCTTTATCAGCCACTACATGAATTAGACGCGGCAAAGAGGCCCCAGTATCTGATCAAATTTGCGACAGTAGCACCGGATGGCTCCACCTGGGTAAAACAGATGAGGGCCATAGATAAGGAGATCAGAGAAAAGAGCGGAGGCCGGCTTGGGTTCAGGATCTATGCGGGTGGTATTGCCGGCGATGAATTGGATGTGTTGAAAAAAATAAGGATAGGCCAGATCCACTCTGCAGCATTTTCCGGTGTGGGGTTTGGAAAGATCCTTCCAATGGTCCGGGTCCTTGACCTTCCTTTCCTCTTCAGAACCTACCAGGAGGTTGACCTTATCCATAGCGAACTTAATCCCTTTTTTTCTGAGCAGTTCAGGAAAAAGGGCTTTGAACTCTTGGGCTGGGCAGAAGTGGGCAATGTTCATCTACTCTCAAAAAAACCGATCAGGACGGTCCACGATCTTTCAGGTCTTAAGGTGTGGACATGGTCAGGGGATCCCATCGCCAAAGAAACCTTTATTGCCATGGGAGTAAATCCGATCCCGCTTGCCATCACGGATGTGACCATGGCCCTGAACACCGGGATGATTGACACCGTCTACGCACCCCCTTTGGGCGCCCTTGCCCTCCAGTGGCAGAACTATCTCGATTATATGATGGCCCTTCCCCTTGTGCACTCCACAGGAGCAATCCTGATATCATCCAGGCAGTATAAGAAGCTGCCGAAAGACCTGTCTAATTTACTGAAAGATACCCTCAAAAAGGGAATGGCAGAACTCACAATCCAGTTGAGGGATCAAACCGAGGAGGCGATTGAGATAATCAGAAAGAGCGGTGTAACCATTATCCCTGTCCCAAAAGGAGAAGCATTAAAGCAGTTCCACGCTGCCGGGGCTGAAGTAACCCGCAAGCTGACAGGGAAGGTCTTTCCCAAAAAACTCCTGGACCGTGTTTATATGCTCTTGAAAAGATGATAGGGATTGAGGAATTGAGGGATTGAGGAATTCCTGAATTACCGCCCAATTGAAAATCATTACATTCAATTCCTAAATTCCTCAATCCCTCAATTCGCAATCCCCAAATTCTCTATGAATACCTTAAAGCAGTTTGACAATATCCTTGCCAGGCTTGAGGGGTGGCTGATTATCCTTCTACTCTGGTTGATGGTTATCCTCACCTTTGTTCAGGTGGCACTGAGAAGCCTTTATACCTACGGCCATTTTCAATGGGCCAATGCCATGTTAGGGCATATAGACTGGTCCGGGCCCTTTGTCAGACTGCTCGTGCTATGGCTGACCTTTCTCGGCGCTTCTCTTCTTACCAAGGAGGGTAAGCATATCAAGATCGATCTCTTTTCCACCCTCCTCCCTGAGAAATGGCTTCCCACCCGCGAACTCATTCTGGCTTCAGCCTGCGCACTTATAAGCGCCATCATGGTCAAGGTATGCATCGATTACATAAAGATAGAAATGGAGTTTGGAGGAAATATATTTTTGAACGTGCCAAGCTGGATAAGTCAGCTGATCCTCCCAGCGGGCTTCGCCCTGCTTCTTTTTCGCTTCCTCATAAGATCCATTGATGAAGGGATTGAAATCCTTAGGGGGATGTTAGGGTTCACTCAAAAATAAGTTCGCAGAATTGACGCTCAGATTTGGGTCAGATTCGGAGTCTCGCAAGCTCGCTTACCTGGTTGCTGCGATTGAGTGAAACCACAGAAATAGTGAACTACTTCGAGGAGTTCACGATTGAGCAGCAGCCGAAGATGGCCTGAAGCCGAGATGTAAAAATATGAAGTTATTTTTGAGTGAGCCCTTAGCATGATCCTCGTAATGGTACTTATCCTAATTATCCTTGTCATCTCAGGCCTTCCCCTTTTTGCAGGCATCCTGGCTGCTGCCATGCTTGGTCTCCACGTCAGCGGGGTGGAACTCGCCGCCATCCCCATTGAAATCTTCCGTCTGGCCAATGCGCCTGTATTATTGGCTATCCCCCTGTTTACCTTCGCCGGATACCTCCTCTCCCAGGGAGGGACCTCCACTCGTCTTGTCAGGTTTTCGAGGAGTCTCTTTGGATGGCTCCCCGGGGGTCTTGGAGTCGTGGCACTTGTTTCATGCGCTTTTTTTACCGCCATCACAGGAGCCACTGGTATAACCATCATCGCCCTGGGTGGCCTCCTCTTCCCCGCACTTATCTCTGAGAAATACGAAGAAAACTTCTCCCTCGGCCTGATAACCACCTCCGGGAGCTTAGGACTCCATTTTCCGCCAAGTCTTCCGATTATACTCTATGGGTATGTTTCCGGCACAAGCATTGAACAGCTCTTTATGGCGGGACTCTTGCCAGGGGTCCTGATGGTTGGAATACCCTGTCTCTTTTCCGTGTATATGGGCAGAAAATGGAAGCTTGAACAACCCTCTTTTTCAGGCCGGGAATTTGTTTCAGCGCTTAAGGGTGCTGCCTGGGAACTCCCCATACCGATTCTAATCCTTGCAGGCATCTATTCGGGCTTCTGCACCGCCACAGAGGCCGCCGCACTTACAGTCGCCTATGTCTTGTTTGTCAAAACTCTGATCTTCCACGAACTCTCACTTTTGAGGGATCTCCCCGAGGTCATGAAGGAGAGCATGAAAATGGTGGGGGGAATTATGATTATTCTTGGAGCGGCGTTAGGATTCACCAACTATCTCGTAGACGCCTTTATACCCATGAAAATCCTTAAACTTATGGAAGGGCTGGTTGCAAGCAAGATAGGATTCCTGATGGTCCTCAATATATTCCTCATCCTCGTAGGCTGTATGATGGATATATTCAGCGCTATCCTCGTAGTCGTTCCCCTCGTTGTTCCTTTAGCCCTCCAGTTCGGGGTCGATCCGGTACACTTGGGCATCGTCTTCCTGGCAAACCTCGGGATAGGTTATAACACTCCGCCTGTGGGATTAAACCTATTTATCGCGAGTTCCAGGTTTGACAAACCGATAATGCAGTTGTACAAGGCCACCCTCCCCTTCCTGCTCCTACTATTATTTACGCTGCTCCTCATCACATATTGGCCTGGCCTGAGCCTTTTCTTACCAAACCTGCTGAAATGAATATTGATGATCTCGTAAGAAGCCGAGAACTTCAAGACTTGGGGCAACGCCCTTAAACCTAATTATTTACAATAATTCGCAATTCCTAAATCCCTAAATCCCTAAATCCATGTAAAAAAGACTTTTTACATGGGTGTCATATCGACATCTAAATCACTGTTCAAGCCTATAACCCACACCGGCAAACTGGATGTTGGCAGCATCATCACAACGGGGGGGCGATACCGCATGAACCCCCTCGCATTCAGGACATTTGCCTACAAAAGTCTTAAGAATAAACCGCTCACCACAGCCTTGACATTTTGTATCCAGACCGCCCCCTGAAATCGGCTGGTCTTTAATCGCCCCATCATGGACCTTGCTGACAAATTCCACAAGTTCCCTCCCTTCAGCAAAGGGACCTGCACCACTATCACAATTAGAACATCCAGACATTCTGTTTACCTCCCAATACCCACTACCCTGTTCCTATCAAATTGATCTCCATTTCGTACGCTGCGGTGCTTATGGGAGACGCAACACTAACTATCTCGTTAAGGTTTGCCTTAATCGAACCCAGTTGCGTGATTACGATAAATCCCGAAAGGATCATTAAAAAAAGCACGATCCCAAAACTTACAGCCAATTTTCTTCCGACTGTGAATTTCATGATTTCAACTCCTCGCTAAAAATTTCAATCATTAGCCATTTACGATTCAATATTGACGATTTGAGGTATCGCTTTGCTCTGTCTTTTCTATAAAGTCCAGCATCCAGTACCCAATACCCAGTACCTAATACCCAATACCCAATATCTAATCCCCAATACCCATTACCCGGCATCCTATCCACTTGTGATCACGAACCCTTTCCGCCAGTAGCAGAAAACGCAAAATATAATGGTATAAAAATAATTTTCGTTTCAGGCAATTCCGCATAAGGACTTGTGGAAAAAACCATACCCCTGGAACAGCTTTTATATGTCTTAAGGAATAGATGCAGACTCTTAAGTGTGCCGGATGCTCCACTTTTAACCTCTACAGGGTGGATCCTGCCATCAATTACCGCAACATAATCAACCTCTGATGAACTGCTCTTTGCCCGTCGTGACCAGTAGTAGACATTCTGCTTCTGGGTCAATACCATCTCCTGCCCGACAAACTGCTCTGACATGGCACCCCGGTAAATATTGTTTAAATCAGCTTTTCCATATTCGACATCCACAGGCATACCGGAAAGATATCTCAGAAGTCCGATATCAACCATCATGGCCTTAAAAACCTTTGCAGCAGCGGTAGCGCCAAGCGGTAGCCCGGAAGGGTCAACCGACGGGATTTTCCTGATAACGTTTGCAAGGCAGAGCAGGTCAAAAGCCTTTCTTAAAGTCGGATTTGAGTAGCCATCAGCAAGCCTGGAATATTTTATCTGCTGCCCCACATTCTGTGCTGCTGTCGTGAATACGGCATTGAGACAGTACTTGTCTGCCCGCGGCTTATATTTTGTGAAATCCAGACGATACGTTTCGCAAATTTCAGCCTGTACCTCGAAAGATTCCTGCATTGACCCTGTTTCCACGTATGCCGCGACACTCCCAGGCATTCCACCGATAAAGAAGTACCGGCGGAGTTCTTCAGATAGAAACTGATGTATAGTTTCCGAAACGATTCTTGGGGGACCAAGAATAATATTCGCCGCCTCATTATTGCCGGTTGCCCAGAGGTATTCTGCAAAACAGAGAGGATGAAGGTGCAGGAATTGTACTCTCCCTACAGGAAAAGAGATATCCGCCATGGCAAACTCGAGGAGTGAACCAGCAGCAACCACATGCAGATTGGGCATTTCCTCATAAAAATAGCGAAGAGCTGTAATCGCTCTCGGACACGACTGAATCTCGTCGATAAAAAGGAGGGTCCTTCCGGGCAGTATCTTCTGCTTCAACATTATTTCCAGATCGGCGCGAATATCTCTGGCATCCAAATTTCCATCAAAAATGCGATGCCACTCAGGATTACGTTCCAGATTCACAATCGCTACATTATCAAAGGAATCCTCTCCGAACCGCATTACTGAATATGTCTTCCCAACTTGCCGCGCTCCCCTAAGGATAAGCGGTTTACGGCGGGTTCTCTCTTTCCATTTTTTGAGATCCTTATCAATAAATCGTTTCATTACCCAATGCTCAACGCTTATTCACTCATTTAATTTAAAACTACAAGGGTAATCTAAATAATATATATTAATAAAACAAGGTATTTTTTAAATACCCAGTACCTAATACCTAATCCCCAGTACCTAATCCCCAATACCCGTTACCCAGCATCCAGGACCTCCTTGAGTTTTTCAGCAAAAGGTGCAATGAAAAACGGTTTCTGGATGAATCCTTCGGCGCCTGCATCAAGGATATCCTGGGCAGGACCATGTATGCTGTAGCCGCTGCACACAATCACTTTCATATCTGGTCTTGCTTACATGATAAGAGGGTAAACCCTGCCGCCATCCATATCAGGTAGTTTTATGTCAAGGAGTGCGAGGTCAATCTGGCCATCAAAGGTCTTTGCAAGTTCAACGGCCTCTTTCCCTGTCCTCGCCAGAAGCGCACGATAGCCAAGCCTTTCCAATATCTCCCTGAACAGACCCACGAGGAGCTCTTCATCCTCAATAATTAGGATGGTACCCTCGCCCATGGCGATTTCGGCCTCCGGTTGTTTAACCGCCTTTGCTTCCTGCCTGCTCTCTACGCTTATGGCAGGGAGATAAATACGGACCACAGTGCCTTTGCCCGGTTCTGATTCAACCGTGATTGTGCCATCGTGGCCTTTGATTATGCCATACACAGCGGCCATACCCATACCGCGGCCCTGAAACTTTGTGGTGAAAAAGGGTTCAAATATTCCGCTTCTTGTTTCCTCATCCATGCCTGTACCGTCATCCTCTATGGTGAAGCAAACATAGGGCCCGGGCTTAAGACCGGGATGCTGTTTTGTGAAATCCTCGTCAACATCTTTGTTTTCAGCAGCTATTCTGATAAGGCCTTTACCTTCTATAGCCTCATTTGAATTGACCACTATGGCAGACAGGACCATCTGCATCTGGGCATGGTCGGCCCTGATATACGACACTTTTGAGAAATGTGTTTCTATCCTGACTTCAGGGTTGAGGTCATGCTGCAGGATTGGCAACGTTTCTATAACAAAATCATCCAACTTCAGATCTCTTGCTTGATATTTCCCTCCCTGTGCATAGGCCAATAACTGGTCGGTCAAACGGGACATGCGATGACCGGATTCATTCATGGTCTCAAAATATTTGGCCCGCCTTTCATCTTCAGGCAAGTCCATTTTTAGCAGCTCAATATTCCCCATAACCCCCATAAGGGCATTGTTGAACTCATGGGCGACACCACCTGCTAAAGTACCGATGGCCTCCATCTTATTAGCATGTTGGAGTTGGGCTTCCATCCTCTTCTTATCGGTGATGTCTTCCAATAGGCCTTCATAAATGGTTTCACCATTCTTTCTTTGGATTGAGCGAACATATGCATTACAAAAAATAGGACTTCCATCCTTTCGTTTAAAATGCCCCTCTTTCCCGTCAATATAACCATTTTCGTCAATCTCCTGCAGAACTATTGGCCGTTCTTCCGGGTTAGCATATAGATTGATAATATTATCTACATCGGCAAGAAAATGTTGTTGAGAATCATAGCCAAAGATGTCTGCCATCCTTTGATTAGCCACAAGGAATTTTCCTTCTCTTGTAGTCTGGAAAATCCCCAGTACCGCATTTTCTACAAGTTCTCTATATCTGGTCTCGCTCTCCCCCAGCGCCTCCTCTGTCTGGGCCTCCAGTTCCTGGTTCTTTGACAGGAGTTCATCGGCCAACTTCCGGGTTTCTTCACCTGCAAACAGGTTGGAGAGGGCCGTGTTGATACCCGGCCAGATCTGGTTAAGGATGTCCACGGCCTCCTTTGAATAAGGCTGCAGGGCTGCAAGGGAGATCACGCCGGCAACCTTTTCATCAATGAACAGTGGAACGGTTATCATCTCTTTTGGCAGTACGGTTCCCGTAAATGTCCTGAAGGTGAAAATGGTGTCTTCAGGAATCTCTTTAATGTGGGATATCTCGCGGGTGAGGGCTGCCTTTCCCAGCTCCCCTTCAGCGGCGGATGCATCAAATGGCTCTAAGAGTTCAGGGGTCACCCCGATGGAGGCGCAATGATCAAATCTGGCGCCATCCGAGGCGAGAAGATAAAAGACCCCCATATTGGACCCGGTCGTATCCAGCAATGTCTTCAGAAGCTGGCCGGCAAGGCCCGTGATGTCCTTGGCGGCCACCATGGTGTCGCTCACATGGGCAACCGCGCTCTGAACCTGGATCTGGGAGCCCATGGAATCGGCCAGGTTGTTAAAGGAATCGGCAAGGTATCCGAACTCATCGTTACTTTCAATGCGATTTCGTGCCGTGAGATCCCCCTCCTGGATTCTCCTGGAGGTCTCTGTCATTTCAAGGACCGGGCGGGCAAAAATCCTGGCAACAAAAGCGGCAAGAAAATAGACCACAACCGCCGAGATGAGGACCACAATCAGGATGTGCACAAACATTGCCTGGACCGGTGCGTAGATCTCTTTCAGATCCTGCTTGGCCACAAATCCCCACTTGGTCCGGGGGATGAAGGTGTAGGCCGCCAGGACCTCTTCATTGCGGTAGTCTGGTGTTTCGGTGATCCCGGTCTTCCCCTGTGAGGCCATCACGGCCGGTCTTGCCTTTATGCTAAGCTTCAGGGGGGCATCCGCGTACCATCTCAATGCGTTCAGTGCCACCACGTCCTCGTTGACGAGCAGTGTTTCCCCGGTGTTTCCCATGCCGGCACGCTCGAGGAGCAGTTCATAAAGAGAGTGTTCCAGATCAATCCGTGCAACCAGGACGCCCACAATGCTTTCGCCTTCACCGTATATGGGTATGGAAAAGGTCATGCTGGGTCTGTGGATGGTCTTGGAATAGTAGATATCTTTTATATAGACCTCTCCGGTCCGTATGGGTTCGGTGAAGTATGTATCCCTGGATTTATCCGTTCCTATCCTGCTCTTGTCGGTGGATAGTTCTATTTTTCCCGTGACCGGGCTTATGATAAGGAGTTCTTCATAGGCCTTATAGGTAGCCACATAATGATTCAAGAGATCTGTGGCGTCCTGGATGATATGGATATTTTTTTCAGTGGCTTTCTCGTTGAGCGCCTCGCCCAAGGCTCTTATCTCCTTGTCGTTAGAGACGGCCCTCAGATCGCTGATTCTCTCATCGATCCAGTTATTGACTTGATCCACTTTCAGATCCCTTATGGCCGTGAGCTTGTGAAACGCATTTTCTTTGATTACCCGGGTCCTTTGCAGGGAGATGACAGTACTGACGGCAATCAAAGGAATCAGGGCCACCAGGAGAAACCAGAAGATGAGACGGCTCTTGAGTGTCTTGAAACCTATTCTTTTTTTCATTTTTCCCCTTCCTTGCTTTTGGGGTTGTCCAAACCATAATCAAAGGTGTTGAGGTGATAATTTCCACGGTTGGCCATCACCCATGTAATAATCTGAAGATCAAAGCTGTCGCGTATCCGGGCCCACTTGGTGGACGCAGGAATTTTTTTGAGTGTTTTCAGGAATTCAAATTCCCTGTAAAGCGGGCCATCCTCCCGGAGGTCTCTATGGGAAATTATGGGGAGAGATGTCAATTCAAGGATATCCTGTTGAGCCAGATCGGCGATTTCTTTATCTGAGAGAGGGATTTCCTGCCCGGTCAGTTCTTCGCCTGCCTGCCTGCTCCATTTGCTGGCGAAAAGGAGATTCTCTCTTCTCTTTTTTATCCACCGAAAGGCACGGATGACCGAGGCAACGATCTGTCGCACGGCTTCCGGGTTTTTTTGAAAGAGGTCTTTAACCATATAAAGATACCCGCTGGCCATCTGCTGATAAATAACGACAAATTCAGGGTGTTCCTTTATGGCCATTGCAGAGATGGGTTGCCAGACGGCAAAGGCATCGATCACTCCGGCGTCAAGGGCTTGGCCGAGTTCGGGGGGGTCCATGGGGACGAGGACGGCATCCGATTCCGTGAACCCCTCGGATCCCAGTACATCCAGGACCGCAAAGTGCGAAATGGAGCCAAAGGGATAGGCGATGCGTTTGCCCTGAAGCGCACCGGTCAACATGGGATGTTTGGCCACAATGGATGTGAATCCCTGTTGGACTTTGACAGGGATAACGATCTTCATATCAGCGGCCGCAGTGATGGCGGGCATGTCGCCCCCGATCCCCATTTGGAGATCGTGCCTCTTGAGAAAGAAATTGACGTCATCCCCCTTTAAAAAGGGATAATAACGGATCTCCATGCCGAGATCCTTTAGTGCCCGTTGAAGGAACCTGTCCCGTTTCATGACCTCGGAGATGAGACCGGTGGGCAAATAGAGCGGTTGAACCCCGAAATTAATGACCCTGTCGGAACGATCAAAGCGGTACTTTGAGTAGATGGGATGGCTGGCGCGATCGGGGTTTTCATGGGTCTGTACCCCCTCTTCCCGTCTCGTTCCGAGCGAAAAAACAATGGCCAACAGTATCACGACTCCTAATAGGATGAAGCCGATCAACTTTGTCCGTTTTCTGACCCTGTTGGAGTTGCTCATTCCCCTATCATACCTCTTGGCCTCACATCTTTTGATAGATTGGGCCGCAGTCGCTTACCTTTCTAAAACGGTTCTGGTACTCCCTTGTGGGCACCTCTGCCCTCCCCAGCATTAGATACCCTCCTTTGGCAAGCGCCCGGTAGAGCTTGTCAAATATCCTGTCCTGATATTTTTTGGAAAAATATATCAGCACATTCTTGCAGAAGATCATATCAAAGTTGCCAAACACGCTTTCAGGGGGTGCGTAACCCTTTTTGCTGATCATGTCAAAGGCGGAAAAGTCCACCATCTCCTGTATGTTCGGGGTCAGCTGAAAGCGTTTCTTTTTGGGTTCAAAATATCGTTTCAGCAGCCTGTACTTCATACCCTTGATGCTTTCATAGGGATAGAGGGCTTTTTTTGCCCTTTTAAGGACCCTTTCATCGATATCGGTGGCAAAGATGTTTACGGCGAGATCAAGCTTTTCCTTTCTCTGCAGCTCCCGGATCAAAATGGCGATGGAATAGGGCTCCTCACCCGTTGCGCAACCGGCTGACCAGACACGCAGGGAATGATCTGGCGACCCCTTCTTCTCAGAGACAATGGCCGGGAGGATTTTGTCGGCAATATAGTCAAAGGCAAGAGTGTTTCTAAAGAACCTGCTGACATTGATGGTCAGCACATCCACGAGCTCATCTAATTCTTCGGTGTGTTTTATCAGGTATTTGAGATATTCAGGGAAGCCATCAGATTTTGTGGGTTTCAATCTCTTCTCCATCCGCCGTTCAAGCATGGGGAGACGATATCCGCTGAAATCAAACCCTCTTTTTCCCTTCAGGTAAGCTAATATTTTTTCAAGGTCTTTATCCATTGCGGCAGCAGTCATTTTCTGTCCCTCTGGCGAAATCACCCTATTATCTCTTATGATAACAGGTTTTGCCTAAGATTTCAATGGGAATTTTTACTTAGCTAAATTCCACCAAGCCGGATAAACCCGCCATAGGCGGACAAGTGCTTGCTCGTCTCTGGTGAGTTCAATGACCAATGTCGAATGAGTAATGAGTAATGCCCGATGACCCCCATTTATTCATAGCGGCCTGCGCTCCATCAGGTATGGCTTTTCCCCTTCCGTAATAAAACGGACACCTTCTTTTTCTATGCCTGATCCACAGGGACCAGGAACAAGGTTCCGTTCATCTTTAGCGATTCATCCTCTTCTTTCAGGCATCTTTCTTTCACGGCCCTCAAAATCCGGCCCGCCGCGCTTTCCTGCCAGAACCATTCATTGAACTCCCCGCTTGATGGCGAAGCCAAACCGGGGCGGGCTGTTGCGGCCTCAAAATAGAACGCCTTAAGGTCCTGGGCGGCAAGCCGAATGGCCGTTGCAAGGGAGAGGTCCGCCTTCTGGATCACCGTTTGCTCTCCCGTACCAAAGGCGCCGAGCAATTCTGAAGCGGACTCGGGTCCAAATTCCACCACCGCCGTGCGACCGCCCTTTTCCAGGTTCAGGTCGTACCAGGGCCGGAGCTCTGCGACCTCACGCCTGAAAGCCGATTGCAGCTTTTCCAGGTCATTCTCCTCGCTGGTCTGGCGCGTGAAGCTCACTGGACAGGACCAGCCATCCAGGTCTTTATCATGCCCGGCCGCCTCTTCAGGGATCTCCTCAGGGAAGTCCGCGAGCAGTGGACCTTCAGCTGCA
>PVMK01117600.1_pt1 | contig 26046 bp, 34 predicted proteins | sample 1853481 | NCBI WGS metagenome assembly PVMK01 (sample SAMN08533507, study PRJNA380276) | Marine sediment metagenome, whole genome shotgun sequencing project.
TCGAATCAAATATTGAATCGTGACCTTATCCTTAGAACCCGATGCGCTTTTTAAAGACGCCGGATTCAGGACCAGGTTGACCGTAATTTCGCCTTTGCCGCTCAAATTGTCTAGCAGCACTTTTCCGGTATAAAGCGTCTCTATTTTTTCAAGAATGCGCTTGCCACCCACAATCTCAACCTTTTCGGGATCCGTTACAGAATCAATCAGAATCAAATTGCCGGGAAGTTTGCCCACCCAATCGATTTGCACCGGCAATTCTTTTTTTATGGTTTTATCAATAACGACATCGATAACAGGCGGTGTCACTTCGCGCAGCAATATTCCGGGCGGCAACGAAATGTTATCAGACGTAATGGAAAAAGAGTTGGGACCGATGACGGAATTGCTCAAATCCAGACGAACATTGACCTGATCCGGTGTGATCGATTTAACCAAAGCACCCGATCCACTTAATACCAGGCTAACGGATTTCACCGAGGTATCGACAATTTCGGTGCCGCCCGCCCGATTCATATAATCCACCGGGATATCAAGGGAAACCAGCGTATCCTGCCCTCTGGAAACACTGAACCAGATGCCGGTAATAAACACAACGGACAACATGGCAGCAACCGTAATTTCAAAACCTTCCTTTCTGACAGCCCCTTTCTTGAGGGCCGCAGTTCCCACATGTTCCTGGACGTTTTCTTTCAGGGTCTGTTTTTGCTTAATCTCCCGCAGGCGGTTGCCTTTGGCGACAAGCACATCACCTCTTTCCTCGGATATGACAATGATCAGGGCATCGGTTGCTTCCGCCAGTCCCAGAGCGGCCCGATGCCGGGTGCCGTAATGTGACGGTAAATCATCACGATGAGATAAAGGCAAAATGGCACCGACAACCGTAATCTGATCTCCCTGAACAATAGCAGCGCCATCATGGACCGGGTTATCCGGCCAAAAAATACTGGCTATCATCTCTTTGGTGATCAATCCTTTCCAGGGGGTGCCCCCCTGCACCGCATCGCTCAGGTCTTCTTTTCCCGGGAAAACAATCAATGCCCCGCACTTGCGCTTCGCCATTTGAAACACACTGTCGGCAATAATTTCTGTCGGCGTAATGGCGGATTTATAAGATAATCCCCACAGGATGGATTTTAAATTTTTGGCCTGCAGTACCCGGCGAATTTCATTGCGGAAGACAACGATAATAATTATGGCACCGACAGCCACGATACCCTGCACCAACCCAGCTGGTAACGATTAATCCTAAAGAGATGGCAATTCGCTGCAGAAACCACAGCACGGTCATGCCGATGAGCACCCGAAAAACGTTGGTCCCTCTGAAAAGAACGTAAAAGCGGAACAGGATATAGCTGTTTAAGATAATATCAACGACATCCTGCCAGCGAATGCTGGATAGGAATAAGAGGAATTTTTCCATTGCGATTAATCCGTGACGCTGAATCTTAAGACACTCAAAACATTGCCCGTACCATCGGTGATTTCCACCCGCCAGGGACCGATATCGGTTTTACGCAGCTGAATGCTGCTATAAGTTGACCAACGTGGCGGCTTGAGTGTTAGCCGAATTTTGGCGCTGGGCACATCACGATGATACCAGTTATGGTAGACAATCTCTTTTTGCGGTACCTGATCAAACGATGAATAGCACACCGCTTTTTTCTGGTTGACGGAAAAAACGATGGTCGGGTTGCGGGGGGCATTCGTAAAAATGTCTTCACACATTAGCGCCTGAAATAACTTAAGCTGCGCGTCATTAGCAGCGTTCATATTTTTCAGGGGATATATTGGTAAAAGAAGCAAAAATTGAAGGGTGATAATGGCGCAAAAGATAATATATAATCGATATCTCATAATCTTATTCCCAGATCTGTACCTTTGATATTTGCGGTTTAATCTGCTTTGAGAGCAGGTTACAGTATCTGTTTCCCAAAAAGGTGGACTGACAAATCTATAAATATTTCTTATACTTATATTTAATGTTTTTCAAGGAGAAATATAAAAATTTTTCTTGTGCTTTTATAGCGATTCCGGCCATAAAAAATTTCATAAATGCGAAACGGTTGTGATGAGTTCATCGTCAAACCGATAGACATCAAATTAGATTAAGAAAGAAATTTTCGTAAGCGCTGCATGGCTTCAGCCAGCCTGTCGGCCGGATGGGTCAGGGCTATACGGAAAAAACCTTCCCCGCAACTACCGTACATGGAGCCGGGAATCATCCACACCGCAATTTCATCCAATACTTTAAAACAGAATTCCTTGGAGTCTTTGAAACCTTTGGGAATATCGGCCCAGACATAAAAAGTGGCCTGGGGAATCTGCAGATCCAGGCCCATGTCTAGCAGGCCATTGACAACCACATCCCGCCGTTGTTGGTACATACGATTGCGTTCCACCATAAAGTCGGTGGGGCCGTTTAGCGCTTCGGTGGCGGCCACCTGCAGCGGATAAAATATTCCCCGGTCGGAATGGGATTTGATTTTGGCCATACCCGCAATGATGTCTTTGTTTCCCAGCATCATGCCGGTGCGCCAGCCGCAAGCGTTATAGGCCTTGGACAATGAATTGAATTCGACCCCGACCTCCCTGGCGCCCTCGAACTGCAAAAAGCTGGGTGCCCGGTAATCCTCGAAACACACCTCCGAATAGGGGTTATCGGAAATCACGGCTACATCGTACTGATGGGCCCATTGAATCAGCTTTTGGTAAAAGTCCTCAGTTGCCACGGCCGAAGTCGGGTTGTTGGGATAATTGACCCATATCATTCTGGCTTTGTTGGCCGCATCCGCCTCAATGGCATCCAGATCCGGTAAAAATCCATTTTCCTTTTTGAGCGGCACGGTTTCAATCTGCCCGCCGGCCACCTTCACCCCGGCCACATAGGCTGGATAACAGGGATCCGGCACCAGAGCGATGTTTCCATAATCGAGCATGCAGGTGTGGATGTGAAAAAGCCCGTCCGCCGAACCCAGCAGCGTCAAAACCTCGGTTTCCGGATCACACTTCACATCAAAGTGTCGTTGATACCACCCGGCAATGGCCTTTTTAAGAGGCATCGGTGAATAGAAGCTGGGATAATGGTGATGATCCACATCCATACAGGCATCTGCCAGGGCCTGGCGCTGATCTTCGGGCGGCTGGACGTCGGGATCTCCCAGCCCCAGGTTAATCACATCCTTACCCTCATCTTTCATGCGGGTCAGGATCACATTCATTGCGGTGCCCAGATAGGCATCAAAATCTTCCAATCTCCTTGCAATCCTCATAAAATCCTCCGGTTATTCGTCTTCCTGATCGTAGACGTTGCAAATGCAACACAGAAAAGTGGCCGGTTCCGTGTCGCTGATGTTTTTCATGCCGTGGGGTTCCAGGCTGGGAACATAAATGAAATCTCCAGAGCCGCATATTTTCTTTTTTACCACTTTGTCGGTTTTGGGATCGCATTGAAAGCATTCAAACCGGCCGCTTAAAATATACATGGTCTGGTGGTAAAAATGATTGTGAATCGGGATTTCGCCTCCGGGCTGGGCCGTAAAAAATCGCAGACCGTATTCAGGATAGCCCGTGCCGTCATCACCGTGTTTTGAAAGCCAGCGAATGCTGATGCCCTTCACATCGTATTGTTTTCCCCGATAGGGGAACTTTTTGATCTCAACGTCTTCTTTATCTTTCCAGTTTAAAACTTCCATGATTTCCTCCTAAAAAATGTTTTCGGACTTCAGCCAAACATAAGTCATTAGCAGCCGTCTCGATTGAGCTAAAAACCAATTGGGAGTTATCTGTTATTAGTTATCCGTTATTGGTTATTGGAATGGATGAAATAATTTCTGCTCTTAGATTTCACCAATCATAGAATTTTAAATACAGGCTGCCACCAGCCCCTAATAACGAATAACAATTAACTAACAACTTTCACAGGAGCCGCTTTTTAATCTCATCAATAAAATATTGAACATGCCGTTCCATGTGCTTGCGGGTACTTTCCGGATCCCTTCTTTTAAGCGCATGATAAACACTTCTGAGCTGGTCAATAATCTCCTCATTGGGAACAACATCATTCAAAGATGAGTTCCAGAGTCGGGCACAGCGGTAGTGCAGATTATTCAAAAACTCCTGCAAAATCGGATTATGGGCCGCCTGATGGATGAGATTATGAAAGCGGCCGTCGATTTCAATCAGCCGGTTGTGCCGGCGGTTTTCACCCTTTTGATCGCCCTGGGCCGCTTCTTTGATGAGCTCATCCAGCCCTGTCAGCTGATCGGGCTCGATGCGCATGGCAGCCAGCTCACCGGCCAGCCCCTCGAGTTTTATTTTGACTTCAAAAGCACAACGGATTTCATGAATATCGATCTGAGTAACGTTGGTACCGAAGCGGGGAATGACGGTAACCAGTTTCAGATCAACGAGCTTTTGAATCGCTTCCCGCAGCGGAGTGCGGCTGACATTAAACTCCTGGCAAAGCGCCTTCTCAGACAGACTCATCCCGGGGGGATATTGCCCATATACAATTCGGTCTCTGAGGGTTTCAAAAATATTGTTATGGAGTAATTTATCTCTCGAACTCATTGATATAATTAATGTATATTATTAATATGATTATAAATAATATTAATAATCATATTTATATTGTTCACCAGGTGCTGTCAAGAAATATGTGTCTGTTAAAAAAAATAATTTTGCCAATGATTATCCACTCTGTTCTCAAATTTATTATTCTTAATATTATTAAATACTTGTATCTCTTTTTTCCCGGTTTTGAGCAGAAAAAATTGCGAATTGAACCGATCTTCGATATAATTAAATTACTCAAATAAAATTGCTCATAAATTCAAACGGCTGGATCCCGCCAACAAGGTTACCAGAACCAGCCGGCCGTTTAGGGGAAGCAAAAAAGAATAGTCAACCACGCGGACAAGCGACACGCTGGAGTCGATCAGCAGGTATCGATCGAAATTGGCCAGAGGGGAAACTAAATGACGCGGCAGGTGCATAACCAGCAGGGGCGCATGATTAATCCTCTGCAGGCGGTTTTATTTATCTCAGCGTTGCTGATTTTTATTTTTACCATTGTCTACCGCATGCTAAAAAGCGCGAGTTTCAGCCATGCACTGGCAATCCTGGTTGAGTCCCTTTTAATCGTCATTTTTTTTATTTTTCTCGGAATACTGCTGTCCTACCTGATTTACTTCATATATCAAAGGTTCCGCCAGGGGTCCCGTCGCCAGCAGGTGTACAATATGTTTGATTACAGTTCCGGTTACGGGGAATCCTCTTGTACACCCGATCCCCGTAAAATTGAGTCTGCACCGAAAACTGAAACTGAGTCCCGCCCTGATTCCTAATATTAACACTATAAAATACAGAAATATGTAAACAAAAATGATGCCATTATTCGTCTATACTATGGGGTGTGCGGAATTGCGGCATAAGTGGTTGTAAAAAAAAACGTTTGAATACCGGAACGTTTTTTTGACAACCACTATATAATGTAGCCGGAGGTCTGAAAAAAATAAAACTATCGCTGAATGACTTTATTCGGTATGATAATTGAACTGAGGTGCTATGAAAAATAAATATACGATCGTCATTTTCCTGATTGGAATTGCAGTATTCATGTCGGCATGCGCCAAAAAGCGGCCGGTTCTCTATCCCAATGCAACATATAAAGCAGCGGGAGAAACAGTGGCCCGGAGTGATATTGATGATTGCATCCAGCTGGCTGCCGATCACGGCCATGCGACAGATGCCGGCAAGAACGTCGCCGGATCAACCGCCAAAGGCGCGGCGGTGGGAGCAGCGGTTGGCGGCGCTGTCGGATTGGTTACCGGACGTCCCGGTCGTGGATTAGCCGCGGGAGCAGCCGGCGGCGGTGCGGGAGGCCTGGCGCGTGGTGCTATGAAATCTGGTGACCCGGATGAGATAGAGCGTCGCTTTGTGGAACAATGCCTGCGGGATACGGGTTATAAGGTCATTGGATGGAAATAGATGCCCAGAAAAGGTTGAGCCCGTTGCCCGTTAGCCCGTTGAGCCCGTTTGGAAAGGTAAAATATCCGATTTTATGTTTAACAACACAACGCGCAAACTGACATCGGGCAAAGGGCTCAGCTGGTATACCGGCCAAGCAAATTCAAAAAAAGTAGCTATATGAATAAAACAGAATTGGTAAAAAGAGTATCTGAAAAACTGGATGATGTCCCCAAAAAGACTGCCGCTAAAGCAGTTGATGCGGTTTTCGAATCTATTCAAGAGGGATTGGAAGAAGACGGCATCGTAAAGATCGGTCAATGGGGAACGTATACTGTAGATGATATTCAATAATCGGATCGGCGTGCAGGCGTGCGGTTAATGGTCAATGATCATCATCCGGCCTTTTCCTTCCGCGGCCACGGTTCCATCCTCCAGTTTAGCACACAAATTTATATCCAAAATACCTTTGACTTCCCTTTCCAAAACACCGCTAAATATCAGCCTGCTTCCCAGCGGGACAGGTTTGCGGTAACGCACCTCCAGTCGTGCGGTCATTGCATCATGTCCCATATAGCGCGACAGCCATCCCTGCATTTCATCAAATATAAGACTCAAGATTCCGCCATGAAGATAGTCGGACCAGCCTCGATATCGGTCATCGGCGATAAACTCCGCCTTTACCTGATTCGCGCCATCTTGCAACACTTTTACTTTTAAACTGTGAGGGTTTTCCACACCACACACAAAACAGCGCTTATCTTTTTCCAGTCGCAGCGCCAATGGATTACCTCCTCTGGAAAACAGGGATTATTATTGAGAAGTGATCATAACAGAAGAGCGTGGGTGGGTCAAAGATGAGAAAATGCATGTGTAATATAGGTTGTGCGCTTTGGCGGACTGATTTTAAAATGGACGATAGCTTCAAGGCTGAAAAAAAGCCTAAACCCTTTCTTTTATTCAGCCGAAAATAGGTTTGGGACCAGCAGGTTAAAGTGCGGCAGCGGCTCATGAAGTATGAATTCAAGGCAATATCCTGATATGGATCGATCCTAAGACAAAATGAAGGTGAAAGTATGTCTGAAAAACAATACAATGTCGAATTTTCAGGGCAGGTTATCCCGGGGTGGAACATCGATGAAGTCAAATCCAACCTGGCAAAACTGCTGAAAGCGGACGAAGAAAAGATTTACAAGCTTTTTTCAGGCGGCCGCTTTGTCATTAAAAAGAATGCCGATCATCAAACAGCCATTAAAATAAATAATGTCTTAAAAGATGCCGGTGCCGATTGTGTCATTATCCCGAAGCACAATAATAGTCCGGCCAAACCGCCTCCGATGCCGTCTCAATCAGGGCCGAACCAACCGGATCAGTCGCCTCCGGCGGTTGCGAAACCTTCGCTCAAGCCGTCGGAAATCCGTCCCAAAAGGTTCTGGTATATCGTTGCGATTTTGCTTTTTTTAATCCCGATGATTGCCGGTGGAACCACCATCTTCAACACTATCATGTCATATTTTTCCGGAGGAACGCAGTTAATGGTGCCGGGTGAAACAACCATTCAAGCCAAACAATCCGGTACCTATTTAATCTTTTATGAAACTTCTGCCTTAACTGAATTTAATATTAACAACAATCGATTGGGCCGGGATTTTGGCATCACGATAATTGATCTGGCCACCGGAGCGGAATTGAAATTGAGTCCACCTGAATTTACCGCAACCGAAACCTATGGCTCAATAATCAGACAGGCCATTGCCGAAGTCGAATTCGACACCTCAGGCGACTATTCCGCCGAGGTCATCGGAGAAATTCCAGACAATGATGGCTTGTTGGTACGGCGAATGGATTTCGCCGCTGTTATCAAAGGCTTTGTTTCAGCAATCGTGCTGTTTTTTGTCGGATTTATTGCCGGTCCGGTAATGGCGCTGGTTGTTCTTGTCAAACGGCAGAACAATAAGAATAAACAGCTAAACAAATCAATGAGTGAAGACGAAGAGCGCAAATGGGCCATGTTTGCCCACATCGGAACCTTTTCGTCTATGTTTGTCCCGCTGGGCAATATTATCGCCCCCATCGTCATCTGGCAAATGAAGAAAAATGAATCCCCCTTTGTTGTCGAACAGGCCAAGGAATCATTGAACTTTCAGATCACGTTAATGATTTACGGTTTGATTTCGTTTCTTTTAGTTTTCATCATCATCGGGTTTTTCCTCATCTTTGCTCTGGTAATATTCGGCTTGATTATTGTCATTGTGGCCGGAGTCAAAGCCAATGATGGTGAACACTATCGGTATCCCATGACCCTTCGACTGGTAAAATAATTAAATAGTAAAAATAGTTGATTGGTGAAATGGTTGAATAGTTAATTTGTTTAGTAAGGTTCGTGTCAGTCTGTGTGGGTCTGCCTGCCCTGTTGAATGTTGTCTTGCAACCCCACTGAAAGTGGGATTCAACTGGGGTAGCTAATTACTCTGCCAGATTAAGCCGAAAAACGACATGTCATTTTGTATTTTCTCCCAATGCATTCGGCAAATATACAGAACCGCGGCCTTTTTTAAGAGTCTTCTGTGCGAATGGAATAGTGCTTGAGGTGCAGCTTCTCTCTGACCTGATCTAGTAGTTTTTTCGGTGGCTTACGCATTTTATATTGATTAAATCCAGATTGCTGTACTAAAATAATGTGTCGGTGGCTAAATTAATTGATTTACTGATTACAATTTTCTTAATTAACCCGTTCGTTTGTTGCGAGTAAACTAACTGGCTGACAATTATATCGGGTTTTTTGTGGATTCTTAACAAAAAAATTCAACATTTTATTAATATGATTGCGTTTTTGCAGCAGTTGCCCAATATGCATGCAAAAATGCAGCTCACTCACTAGTTAGATTTTTAGAGCAACAAAATGCAAAACCATAAATGGGGTGCTAAATTCTTTTTGTTCAGCATAGTGTTTATGACTTTTTCATTCTCTGCTAACGCGGTTAACAATAGTGACAGTCAAGATATATCAATAATCAATACAAACGGGGGTCGAGTGGACTGGAGCCATTCCGGAAATAATCTCATTGCTTTCGATCGAATGGGTTCGGATGGATATTTTGATGTTTGGACCATGAAGCCTGATGGTAGTGAACAAAGATGCTTGACTTGTGGTCCCACCCGATTACCCCAAAAGCATATTTGAAATCCGGTTTGGCATCCTTCAGGTAAGTTCATCGTTTTCCAAGCGCAAAAGCGCGATGTACCCAAGAAATTTGATCCTAAATGTGCGCCGGGAGCTGGGACTTTAAATGACTTGTGGGTTATGACTTCAAATGGAAAGAAGTTTTGGAAGATCTATAAGGTATCCCCAGAGATTTCAAAAGACTCTCAAGGGGTATTACACCCTCAGTTTTCGCATAACGGGAAAAATATTATTTGGAGTGAACGTGTAAAAGCCAATAAACGTGCGCCTTACACAAGCTCCAAAAGTATGGGATGAGCACGCGCATTACACCCTAACGGGAAAAAAGATTATTTGGATGTCCAGTAAAGGATTGCCAATGAAAACAAATCCTTTCCAGCTTAAAACAGAATTTTGGGTTATGGATAGAAATGGTAAAAAGCTAATTGTTTTGCTAATTTATGGAGAACCGAATAGTCGACAACGAGACAAAGGAATGAATGTGATGATGGAATTTTAGTGCTGCGAAAATGATCATTCTAACCAAGGGATGGAGCTGACCCGACGTCGCTAAAGCTAAGGCGCGGTAAACCAGGAAGTAACTCAGGCCTGTAACGAAAAGGCCCTTGATTCTTGAAAGTCTTTTGGCCTGCAGCTCATCCCCGACGTTATGCCTTCCTAAATGATACCAACATTTTTTGCCATCCAAATAAATCCTTGACAACAGTATCAATAGTGATACTATATGTGCATGGCTAAAATTGAAGATATCCTGTTGCAGATGAAGCGGAATCCTAAAAATGTTCGATACAGTGATTTGCGCAAAGTATGCGATTTTTATTTTGGAAGTGCACGCCAAACAAGTAGCAGCCATCGAATATACAAAACACCTTGGCAAGGTGATCCAAGGATAAATATACAAAATCATAAAGGAAAGGCCAAAGCATACCAAGTAAAACAGGTGCTTATGGCTATTGAAAAATTGGAGGACGATCATGTTTCTGAAAAATGACCGTTATACATATCGAGTAACCTGGTCGGAAGATGATAACGAATATGTTGGATTGTGCGCAGAATTTCCGAGCTTGAGCTGGTTGGCTAAAACGCCAGAAGCGGCCTTGAAAGGTATACGGAAGGTTGTTGCTGATATTGTAGAAGATATGCAGAGTACTGGTGAAACCGTACCCAACCCTATTGCAGGTAAGAATTATAGCGGCAAATTTATGGTGCGGATTCCACCTGAAGTTCATCGGAAACTTGCTATTCAGGCAGCGGAGTCTGGTGTCAGCTTAAACCGGCTTGCTAGCTCAAAGCTAAGCCAGTAACACATTTCAGTGCATAACAGTGGCATGAGCAAAAGGGGTCGGACCAAGTTAACTTACTGAAATTTTATATAATAACACCGAAAATAACCCTAAAATCGACCCTATAACGCTCTTTTTAGGGTCAAAAAAGTCCAAATTCGATGGCCCGAGCCAACCGCCACTATATTCCTGGATTTATCTGGCACATCACCCATCGCTGCCATAGAAAAGAGTTCTTGCTAAAATTCTATAAGGACCGGACCCGTTGGCTGCATTGGCTTGTTGAAGCCCGAAGGCGCTATGGGCTTGGCGGTGTTAAATTACATTGTTACCTCAAACCACATTCATCTGCTCGTCTCCGACCAGAAAGGAGCAGGTGTCATACCGAGCTCGATTCAGCTTGTTGCCGGCCGCACCGCCCAGGAATACAACTCAAGAAAGAAGCGGCCCGGTGCATTCTGGCAGGATCGCTACCATGCAACCGCCATTGAAAGTGGCGAGCACTTGCGCCATTGCATGGTTTATATTGATCTTAATATGGTTCGCGCCGGTGTTGTGGCTCATCCATTTGAATGGGCTTTCAGCGGATACAGTGAGATACAGAACCCACGCCGTAAGAACAAGATAATCGCATATGCAGAGTTACAGCACCTGCTTGGATTTGAGCATTATGACCAATTGAAAGTAGCGCATAAGCATTGGGTAGCACAGGCCCTAAAAGAGGGAACCGGAGCTCGTGAACCTCAATGGAGTGAGAGTATCGCGGTTGGAACCGAAGAATTTGTTGACAAGACCAAAACAAAGCTTGGAATACGCGCCGCAGGAAGGAAGGTTATCGAAACTAAGGAGCAGTTTGAATTGAGAGAGCCTGTTCTTTCATATATGACCGATTTTGGGCCCAAAAATGCTATTATAGGCCCCCAAAATACCCTTTTTTGGAATGTTTATCAATAAATTATAGGCATATAGCTTGGTCCGACCCTAATTACTCAAGGGGATCTCTTTATGAACTCATTAATCAGATGGATATCGCCTTAGAATGTGAGTATATAGACGAAAATTATTTCAATGATATGATTGAAAAAATTAAAAATGCTATCCGTGTGCTAAATGGCTATATAAAATATCTCAAAAAGAGAAAAAAAGATAATAGTTAACTAATTCAGGGGTCGGGGAGTTTTTAATTCAAAGCTTGTCATTCCCTCGTAGGCGGGAATCCAGAAATGTCTTGCTGAAAAAGCTGGATGCCCGCCTGCGCGGGCATGACGGGAAAAACTCCCCGACTGCTCAACTAATTGACTATTCGACGATTTAACCATTTGACTAAAACACAGAGCCTTCAGCTTTAAGCAAAAATGGTTTTGCTATGATGTTTCTTGACTTATCCCGTCTGATAAAATAAAAAAACTCCCATTGAGTGCGAAGCAGGCTTTATCATCTCAAAATTCCTTTTCCCGATCGAATTGACACTCATTTTGCTAAAAATTGTTATCTTTGAAGCGCATTTCTAAAATTATTCCTGTGCTCGAATTCACAGCCAACAAGAAGCTGTTAACCTGCTGCTGAGCTCATCCGAAATTACAATCTGAACTAATCGAGTCTTTTTACCAAAACCCCAATTTCTAATATTTTAATTTAAATGAGACGGTAGCGCTTTGTGGCTCTAAAAGTCTCACAACAAAAAATCCTTTGCGCTTAATTGACCTTTTTTGCAGGTCAAATCGGCCGGACAAGAATTGAAAATAAGCAACCCATCAAAAAGGAGGGCATGTTATGAAGTTAAAACATCTATTTATTATCAATGCCATTATTGCTCTGGGCTATGCACTGGGTGAGCTATTTGTCCCGGAGACACTGGGCTCGATTTACGGCTTGGGAGGTACCTTCGATCCAGAGCTGTTACTTACCGCACGTTTATTTGGCTGGGGATTACTGGCAGTGGGATTGATAACCGCACTGGCAGCAAACGCACCCCCATCTGAGGCCAAACAGGCTATCGTTAAAGCGCTTTTTATTTCTCAAATCGTTGGTGCTATTGTATGCCTCATGGGAACCATCAACGGTGTTTTTAATGCGATGGGTTGGTCGGCGGTAATTATTTATTTGTTCCTGGCTGCCGGGTATGGATACTTTTGGTTTATTAAACCTGAAACGGCTTGATGGATGGTTTTTTCAGAAAGAAGTTCAGCTCTGAAGAGCCTCAATAAATCTTGACTTTTTTCAGTATTTCTTGTAAAATTAATGAATTAGACAAGTTAATAGAAGTATAAATTAAATGATCTTTTCCTAACTCCCGGGGGAATAGATATGGTTTAAAAATTTGGAAACCCCGCCTCAAAATATGAGAACGGGGTTTTGTCTGAAAAGTCAAGGCTCAGGACGTAGGAAATCATGCCCAAGGTCAACCAGACATATAAACTACCCGATGGCCGCATGCTTGGCTATGATGACCACGGTCCGCCAAGCGGCAAGCCAATCTTTTTCTTTCACGGCACACCCGGTACCCGACTCAACTGGTATCTTTTCGGTTCTGAGGAACTCACGCAGAAGCTCAATATCCGCATTATCTCCCTCGACCGGCCGGGGCTTGGGCTCTCCGATTTCCATGCTGGCCGCCAGTTTTGCGATTGGCCTGGCGACGTGATCGCTCTGGCGGATGCTCTCGAGTTTGCTAGCTTTGCCGTGTTGAGCTATTCGGGGGGAGGTCCCTACGCTGCCGCCTGTGCATTGCACATTCCAGAACGCCTTACCTCGGTCGGCATCGTGAGTGGCATAGGGCCACACAATGAACCTGGTCTGACCGATGACATCGCCCCAGAGAATCTTCGATTCACACACCTTGCGCGCGACAAACCCTGGCTGTCGAGATTAGCCTACCGGTTGGGGGGCGTCATGGCACGCTACATGCCGGGCCGCCTAATCATCCAGGCCATGACCGTGTTGCCTGAGCCAGACAGAGCAGTTCTTGCAAAGCCCGAGATGCAAGAGGTGTTTATCAGCATGCTAAAGGATGCAATGCATTCCGGAGCGCGCGGGGCGCAGTGGGATACCGCCCTCGCGGTTAGCCCCTGGGATTTCCGGCCCCAGGATGTCGCGATGAAAGTGTATTTGTGGTACGGCGACCGTGATAGGAATGTCTCGCCTGCCATGGGGCGCTATTTGGCCGCAACTTTACCCAATAGCGACGCTAGATTCTACCCAAGCGAGGGCCACTTGTCTTTGATTGTTAATCACGCGGAGGAAATCCTCAGCGTGTTGGTGACATAAGGCGCCTAACCTCTCAATTAGGCTGGCCCCGGGAGTCTGTGCGTAATTCTCAGGTTGGTTGTCCCGCATTAACCTCAGTTTATTACCTGCGGTTTGTGCTCCCGCGTCTTCGGGGCAGCTTATCTCGATACCGGTAGGTTGCTTGTTGGGTACGCCGAGCCGACTAATTGATGCTAAGAAGATATTATGGAATCAGCAACCAACATATCATCGATCTATCAGCGTCCTTCAGAGCTACTGCAACGACTCATTCGGTTTGATACCACCAATCCACCTGGCAACGAAGCTGAATGTATCTCTTTTATTAATGGCTTACTGACTAAAGCCGGAATTGAAACCACTATTCTAGCTCGAATGCCAGAACGCCCCAATCTAATAGCACGATTACGCGGTCAAGGTAACATATCTCCTCTCTTGCTCTATGGACATGTGGACGTCGTTACAACTGTAAATCAAAAGTGGCAAAACCCACCGTTTGAAGGCAAATTAGTAGATGATTTTGTGTGGGGACGCGGCGCCCTGGATATGAAAGGTGGAATAGCCATGATGCTGGCTTCCTTTCTACGCGCGAAAGCTGAAGGCTTGAACTTACCCGGTGATGTTGTCCTAGTCATCGTAAGTGATGAGGAAACAGGCGGCGACTTTGGCTCCAAGTATCTAGTAGAGAACCACTCGGACTTGTTTGAGGGGATCCGTTATGCAATCGGTGAATTCGGAGGATTTACTTTGTATATCGGCAAGCGGCGCTTCTACCCCATAATGGTCGGAGAGAAACAGAAATGTTGGATGAGAGCGACCATACGTGGCCCGGGCGGACATGGTTCAATACCTGTCCGGGGCGGCGCGATGGCGAGACTATCTCGGCTTCTTCAAAAACTGGATAAGAACCGTCTACCGGTTCATATCACGCGAGTCGCCAGCCTTACGTTCAAGACAGTAGCGTTGTCACTCGGTGGACTAAAAGGCTTAATTGTCGGTCAATTAACCAACCCTTTGCTGACGAACAGCCTGCTGAACCTCCTTGGCGAACGCGGTCGTTTGTTTGACCCACTATTGCACAATACTGTGTCCGCTACCATTTTGCACGGGAGCGAGCAAATCAATGTGATACCTAGCGAAATATCTGTGGAGCTAGACGGACGATTGCTTCCCGGGTATCACCCTGATGATATGATCGCAGAACTCCATCAATTGATCGGCAGTGACATAGAACTTGAGGTGATTCGTTTCGATCCGGGGCCAGTCGAGCCAGACATGGGGCTATTTGATACACTCGCTGACATTTTGCGTAAAGCCGATCCAGACGGTATACCCATACCGCTCTTGTTGAGTGGGGCCACGGATGGACGCTTTTTTTCTCGACTGGGTATTCAAACGTACGGCTTCTTACCAATGCCACTACCGGAAAATCTTAATTTCTCACAAACGATCCATGGTGCTAATGAGCGCATCCCGGTGGAAGCATTGGATTTTGGAGCCAGCGCAATATATGAATTGCTGCAACGGTATAAGGGATGAAACGCCACCTAACCACGGCATGAACCCTGACTGGAATTTCGCTGTGCTCATTCCAGCAGGTTATGCCGCCCGTTATGTGGTAATTGTCCTTGAGAAACTTTGGATTATGATGTATTTTAGATCTATATCGAAAAATTGAAGGATATAGCCATGACTAGAATCATAGTTGAAATAGATGATAATAAAGCCGCTATTCTTGAAGACAAAGCTAAAAAATTCGGGCTGTTACCTGAACAATTTGTAACTGCTTCGATAGAGGATCTCATCTCACAACCTGATCCACATTTGGAAGCGGCAATGCGCAGGGTTTTATCAAAAAATAAGGAACTTTATGAACGGCTGGCCTGATGCGCTATCTTTCCATTTCGGAAGTTCTTGAACTCCATGATCGAATCATTTCTTCATCAGGGGGCTCTCATGGCATTCGCGATTTAAACGCCCTGGAATCTGCAGTTAACCAACCTCGTCATACCTTCGATCAAAAAGACCTTTACCCAGATATCGTTACGAAAGCAGCTGCTTTATGTTTTTCCTTGGTTATGAATCACCCTTTTGTCGATGGGAACAAAAGAGTTGGGCATGCTGCCATGGAAACATTTCTTATCTTAAATGGGTATGAAATAATTTCTAGCGTGGATGAACAAGAGCGTGTCATGCTCGAGCTTGCTGCAGGGAAAATGTCACGCGTAAACTTTTCAGAATGGCTAAATAATCACATCAAGCACATAACCAGCGGATGAACCAGACGGGAATTACTTGCGGATTTTTTCGTAATGGGCTGCGCAAGCTTTGAAGGCATCAGCCCCGCTGGTTATCCTTAACGTTAGAAGGCGCTACCGATACTCATGAAAATTCATAGTGCGAAGGCATCGGAGGTAGGTGACCTTTCGACTTTTTATCGTACTACCGACTATGGCGGGTCAGTAGATCCTGCAGATCGAGTCGTATATGCGACAGAAGAAGGGAGAATTGTTGCCGCCGGCCGCCTCTCTGAAGAGGAGGGCGTCCTCGTCTTACGGGGCATGAGGGTCATGGAGGAACATCGTGGCCGTGGTGTGGGCAAGGCGATCTTGGACTCGCTGATCAGCAATGGGAGCGGCCGTGACTGCTACTGCACACCTTACAGCTACTTACGGCAGTTCTATGCGGCTAAAGGGTTCGATGAAATAGCGCCGTCGGAAGCTCCTGATTTTCTTTGTGACCGCTTCAGAGACTATCGGGCTCGCGGCTTGGATGTGATTCTCATGAGGAGGAATAGGTGACTTATCGGGAGCCTATTCCTGCCCGTATCAATATACAACACAGATTAATTTATCAAATTCTTGATGATGAAAAAGTGGTCAAAGTTATTCGAATAGGGTATTGCCATGAATACCAAGCACAAAACTTTATTAACTATTGATGGAATCATTAATCTCATTTTAGGAATACTACTTTTATCATTCCCCCTTGGAATTGCAGAAGTATTCGGTGTGCCTCGCTCGAATTTTGATTTCTACCCAACATTATTGGGGGCAGTTATCTTTGGGATAGGAATTGCTTTGCTTATTGAAAGATTAGGTTTTAAAAAAAATGTTCGTGGATTAGGTTTAGGCGGTGCTATCGCAATTAATTTCTGTGGCTCATTGGTCTTAATGATTTGGCTGGTTACTTCAACACTTAACATTCCAGTACGCGGTTATATTTTTTTATGGGCCATCGCCATTATCGTATTCTTGATTGGTATCATTGAATTGAAAGCAAAATCTTGGAAATATAATTGAAATCAATTATAAGTCAAAGAGGAGTTAGTGATAAAAAAAATGAAAAAAGATTTGCTTTCAGAAAAAATCAGAAATCTTGCTGATTCCATAGGAATAGATGCTTTGGGATTTGCTGAGGCATCCGAATTTTCAGATTATGCATTAAGAAGCTCTAAACGGCGAGATCCGAAACTAACTTTACCGAACGCAAAAACAATTATTGTTGCAGGTATATACATTGGTGCGGTGACCCTGCCAAATTGGGCAAACCCCTGGTATGGTAGAACGAGCAGACTCTATCTTTCAGAGTTTTTCCTTGATGTTGTGAAACCGCTTGAACCCATTGTCGATTTTTTAAAAAATGAGGGATTTCAAGCAATTGTTTGTGAGGGTTCTAAAAAAGAAGGATCTATTCTTCCATTAAAACTTGCTGCAATAAGAGCAGGTTTAGGATGGCAAGGCAAGCATTCTTTGCTTATATCAAAAAAGTATGGCACGTTTTTAGCTCTTGGTGGAATTATAACAAACGCCGATCTTGAGCATAACACCAAAGAGGAATCCAATCGATGCCTCAACTGCGACAAATGTCAAAAAGCCTGTCCTTTAGCAGCGCTTGATCAACCGTATGTATTGAATGTAAAAAAGTGTATGTCATATCTATTGCAGAATGAAAACTTGCCTAAAAAAATGCAAATAGTTATGGAGAATAGGGTAGCTGATTGTGAGATATGTCAAGAATCCTGTCCTTGGAATAGAAAGCACCTTGATAATCCTTTAGTGACGAAAATGACAGAATCCTTTCAAAAGAAAATCGGAGATTGGGAACAGTTTTTCTATTTACCTGATTTAGTTGAACTCTCAGAAAAAGGGTATAGAAAAAAGTTGGGTCAGCTTAACACTGATATTCCTTATAAAATATTCCATCGAAATATTTTGATTGCAATGGAAAGAGCAAAAAAAGTTGGAGAGATGGCTAACAAATAAATTCAGCAGACGCAAAAAGCAGCGCCGCTGATTTCAACGTTCGGTTTCTAAGAGATAGGATACTTCAGTCAAGCACAAACGATGATTTAAGAGTTTTGATATCGTGGATAAAGGATAAAGATTCATGCACATGATTTTGAAACCTGGCAGTGCAAATGAAGCTAAACCGCCGTCGCCTCTGTAAAAGGGAGATTCATGTCACCGATATATGTAGATTTTGATGACGTATTGTCTGATACCACCAGCGCATTTCTCAAAATACTAAAGCTTGAATTCGGTAAAAGCGTAAATTTTGAGGATATTATTTCGTTTGATCTCAAAGTTTCTTTTAAACTTACCGAAAGTGAATACGAGCATTTTTTTCGGAGGGTCCATCAGGCTGAAGTGATAATGGCGTTTCCCCCCATAGAAGGTGCTATTGGCGCATTAGAAGAGTGGGTCAAGCTTGGCTATCAAATTTCGATCGTAACCGGTCGGTTAACCACCGCCTATGAAGCGTCACTGGATTGGCTTGCGAAACACAACGCACCTTACCATTCCTTTACAATGGTCGATAAATATTCCCGGGAAAATATTGACACAAAAATTGCCATTTCAATGGAAAAATTTTCTGAAATGAAGTTTAGTCTTGCGGTAGAAGACTCAGCCACAATGGCACTGCACTTATCGCAGAAGATGGGTATACCGGTAGCACTAATGGACCGTCCCTGGAATAGAAGGGTTAATTTGAACCATAAAATAAACAGGTATAAATCCTGGCCCGATCTCCGAAAGGATTTTCAAAACCCATAGCACAATATCAAGCTGCACGAATTCATCGAACACCTGCAACATTGTTGCAAATTGTCACGATTCAAACTACAACTCCAATGAATAAGCGGGTCGGGGTGAATGAATTTGACTAAAATGAAAGGAGAAGATTTGTATGGGGCTTACTGACATCTACCGAAAAGGAGAACGGCTTCTCAGGGGAAAAGAGTTCGGATGGCTGCTGGATGCGGTTGAAACCGGATTTATTATAGAGCATGACCGCCGCATCCTTGATCGATATACCTTCCGTCCACAATACATCGACGGCGTAGAGCCCAAAACCGCCTGCCGGGTCCTCGAAGTGGAGCTGGCAACTCCGGTAATTATGTCGGCCATGACCATGCCGATTCCGGCCATAACGGAAAACGGCTTGATGGATGTGGCCGAGGCTCTAAAAGAGGCCGGCAGTCTTATGTGGACCGGTACGCCAATCCCAAAGAATTTAAAAAAACTCACTGCTGTGGGTGTTCCGGTCGTAGCCAATGCCAAGCCTTTAAGGGATCGAGACCAGATGTTCCAATGCCTCGAAGACATTCAGCAAGCCGGTGTTACATGGGTCGGTATTGAAACGGACGCCGGGCAAGGAACCAAAGTCCACGACAAGCAGGTGGCCTCCGACTGTACACCACTTTCCCTGAAAGAATTAAAAGACATCCGCAAAAAGGTTTCCTGCCCCTTGATCTGCAAGGGCGTTTTAAGCCGGCGAGATGCAGAAAAGTGCGCTGAGGCCGGCGCCGACGGCATGGTGGTTTCCAATCACGGCGCACACACTCTGGACTATTTGCCCCATGCGCTGCAAGTGTTGGAAGAAATTGTTGAGGCTGTCGGAGGCAAAACGATCCTGATTGCCGACGGGGGTTTCCGACGCGGAAGTGATGTGATTAAAGGATTGGCTTTTGGTGCTTCACTGATAGGCCTTGGCCGTCCGATCCTTTACGGTCTTGCCGCCGAAGGTCGCGAAGGGGTCCGCGAAATCATCAATCAAATTACGGAAGAAATGCAACGCATAATGAGCCTGATCGGTGCAAAAGAACCCGGCAAGCTAACAAGAGACATGCTGGTTGAAGACCCCTGATCGCATATCGGGAATTGGGTAAGCTAAAACTATAGAATTTCCCGCCAAAGACAACATTGGAATTTCACAAAACAATCATTTTAAATAATGAAAATTGCAAACATGAACTATTGTCTTTTTGGAAAAAAATCGGCGGGGCCGGCGATACTCTGGGGGATTCTTTTTCTCTTTTTGGTCGCCTGCTCGGAAAAAGATGATGTGTCGGCCATCCGCGAATTGATTAAAAAAGGAGCGGAACTGGCAGAAGACCATAATGTCGGCGGGATTATGGACCTGACCACCGAAGACGTTGTGGCGCATCCGGGTCAGGCGAATCGTCTGGAAATCAAGCGCATCCTCTGGCGGGCATTTATGCACTATGGCAAACTTAAAGTTTTATATCCCAAACCTTCCGTTGATGTTTCCGCCAAAGACAATACGGCCGCCTGCGCGGTCTATTTGCTGATCGTTAAAAAGGACCAGACCTTTCCCGATATAAAAGAATTCTACGATGATCCGAAGCGCTGGCTTGAAACGGTGGGAGAAAATGCGGATTTATACCAGATTAAACTTCAACTGCTGAAAAAAGACGGCACGTGGCTGGTTAAGCAGGCACATTTAGAGGGTTTTAAAGGTCTGGGATTCAGCGAATAAAACAGGAGAACACGGTTCAGTTGTTGCATTCTTGACGCACCGATTCATTTCCTGGTAAAACCGGGCCTTGATATTATAACAGTCGTCCCCAATTTATTCTTTTAGAAAGGGGTGGTGAGACTGAATCCTGCCACGCATAAAAACAGATGGCCCGCGAAGCGATTTGTATGTCTTTGCCTGCTCGTTGTCCTGATTCTGCAGACAGCGCCTGTTTTAAGTCCGGAATCAAGTGCGGAATCCTTCAGCCGGGAGCTGGCAAAGCTGATATTCGAGGCCGCTATTCCCAAAAGAGATCCCGGCGGACCTGGCCCCAGGGAAGAATTGGCGAAAGGAAAGTTTCTGGTGGCCAGTCGCCGTCTGCGAGATTCAAATTTTAGGGAAACCGTTGTGCTTTTGGTTGAATACGGGCTGGACGGTGCTATCGGCCTGGTAATCAATCGCCCTTCGGAAGTTAAGCTTGCGACTGTTTTTCCGGATATAAAGGAGTTAAAGGCGCGCAAGGATACCATTTACGTCGGCGGTCCGGTGGCCGTAAACCAGATGCTGATGCTCATCAGATCCTCCCGGGTACCTGAAGAGTCGCAAGAAATAACTCAGGATGTCTATATTAGTTCAAGCTGGAAGGTGCTTAAGCGCCTGATGAAAAGCACGGCCAAAGACGAAAAGTTTCGGCTCTTCGCCGGTTATGCCGGCTGGGCACCCAATCAACTCGATTTTGAAAGGACCCGGGGTGACTGGCATGTAGTAAAAGCTGACGCAGAGGCGGTTTTTGCCCAAAACCCCTCTGAACTCTGGCAGGAACTGATTCACCGCGTTACCGTAAAGTGGGTGCGTGCCGGGCATCTCCTTAATAATCTAAATTGAAAAAAGGAACGCACAGGAATGAAACTTTTAGTTATCGGCGCCACACAAGGAATCGGGCGCTTACCGGGCTGGAAGGTGTCACGGCCGGAAAAATATCATGCGCCGATGTAGCGCATTTCATTTTAAACGAATTCGATCAAAAAAAGTATCTTTCAAAAACGCCGCTTTTGACGTATTGAAGCCCCGACAACCGATCATCGTAATTGCTGATGAAAGCAGAAAATCCCATAATTCGGTTATGAAGAAAACAGGTTACATCTATATCGTTAAGGAGGACAAAGAATTTCAAACCAGGGTTTTCAATACGGAATTTGAAAACGAATGGATGAAATTGAAAATAGATGGCAGCCTGATTGTAAAAGGCAGTCACGCCAATGGCTATGCCTGGAACGGCTGCAGCCCGAAAATACAGTTTTTAGATACGGCCATTGGAACGCCGGAAGGGGTGCTCAATCCTAACACCATGGTTTCAAAAACTTATTATCCATCTTTGGTGCACGATGTATTTTATCAATTCAGCTTTTACTTTAAGAATCGAATAAAACGAATGGATGCCGATCAGGAGTTCTACCGGATGTTGATGGCAGAGCAATTTAAAGCGGCTGAAATCTATTACGCAGCCGTAAGGATTTTTGGGAGTTTGTTCTGGGGAAGGGAAAAAAAGGGCTCCAGTTAAAACAAAACTGTATTGCGAAGAAGGCGACCTACAAATATTAACTCTAGAAACAGGAGCGAAATTCAATGGAACTCAGCGGTCATATGGCGTTGATTACGGGAGCCGGACAGGGAATCGGCCGGGCCTGCGCAGAGGTGTTCGCTTTAAAAGGTGCAGATTTAATTTTATTTGATAAGAATCCAAAGGCGCTTTCCGAGGTGGCCGACCAAACCACCCGGACCGGAAGGCAGGTGTTCACCTGCGCACTGGATCTAACCGATATTGAAGCTCTCAAAAAGGCCGTCGAAGAAGTAAAAAGCAAGGGCCGTATCGATATTCTGGTAAATAACGCCGGGTTTGACAGGCCCGGAACCGTTGCCAAAATAAACACCAGCGATTTTTTGGAGGTACTCAGCATTCATCTTGTCGTACCGTTTACGCTGATTCAGCTGCTGCTGCCCGATATGCGTAAAACGGGCTGGGGACGCATTATCAATGTATCGTCCATTTATGCGCTGATCGGCGCCAAAGCGGAAGTGGCCTACTCGACTGCCAAAGCCGGCGTTATCGGCTTAACCAAATCGGTCGCCAAGGAAGCCGGATCAGACGGTGTAACCGTCAATACGGTGCTGCCCGGTCTGACCCGCACACCCACCATCGAAACATTTATGGCTGAAAAATATAAGCAGCCGATTATCAATAACACGCCCTTGGGCCGCATGGGCGAAGCAGAGGAAATTGCCAGCGTGATCGCATTTCTGGCTTCTGATGAAGCATCCTATATCACCGGAACTCCGATACCGGTATCGGGGGGGTGGGGAATATAAAGAAAACCGTTAACTATGAAAGTTGTTTCATTAATCATAATTATTTTATTGCTGACCCTAAGTACCGTATCCGCCGGCCAGGCTGATGTACTGAAGGTCGAAGTTGAACAGACGGGCGAAAACACCTTTCATTTTGACGTGACGGTGCTTCACAACGATGAAGGCTGGGACCACTATGCCAATAAGTGGGACGTGGTGGCACCCGACGGCACCGTCCTGGCAACCCGCATTCTGCATCATCCCCATGAAAACGAACAGCCCTTTACCCGAAGCCTTGGCGGTGTAAAGATTCCAAAAAGCGTCAACAAAGTATCCATTCAGGCCCACGACTCTGTTCATGGATATGGCGGAAAAATAATCACCATCCAATTGCCCCGCTGAACCGGATGGGCAATTGACTCAATCTAACCGATTGCGGCTTTTTATCCCGCTTTTCATAATAATGTTCCGCTTTGGGTTAGCGTTACGAATACAAGGTAAATTCAGGTATAAACAAGCAATGAAAGCAGCCGCTGAAAAGATAAAACCGATAATCGTTTGCACGGTCCTTTTTCTGATTCTTTTAATTTTTGGTAATTGTTCCCGAAACGATAATTATCCGAAAAATATTATTATTTACATCGGTGACGGCATGGGGATCGCCCACATCACGGCTGGAAAAATTGCCCGGGGCACATTGAATCTGGAACGTTTTTCGGTCAGCGGAATGGTGACCACTCACTCAGAAAACGAACTGATAACCGAATCGGCCGCAGCAGCTACCGCCCTGGCAACCGGCCATAAAACCTACAATCGGGCTGTTTCGGTTTCTGCGGATAAAAAACCTTTGAAAACTCTTTTTGAATTCGCCGAAGAACTGGGTAAATCCACCGGGGTGGTGGTGACTTCATCGGTTACGCACGCAACACCGGCAGCCTTTTTCACTCATGTCGAAGATCGCCGCCAACATGCCGATATCGCTGAACAAATCGTAAACAGCGGCCTTGATGTTCTGATCGGTGGGGGCTGGACGTATTTTATTCCAAAATCCAATGCGGGCAGCCGCCGTCAGGACAATAAAAACCTGCTCAAGTCGCTCGAAACCCGGATGCCGGTGGTCTTATCCTATGATAAATTGCCCGGTCAGGGCAAAAAGCTGGCTGCGCTGCTGGCACCTGATGGCCTGCCAAAATCCGCAGATCGGGACTACTCTCTGGCCGAATTGACGGAAGCAGCCATTCGAATTCTTTCAAAAAACCGTAAGGGATTTGTCCTGCTGATTGAAGGGTCCCAGATTGACTGGGCCGCCCATAAACAGGATCATGAGGGGATTATTGCGGAAATGATCGATTTTGACGGTGCTATCGGGACAGGTTTCGATTTTGCTCAAAAACACGGCAGCACGCTGATTATCGTCACCGCCGATCACGAAACCGGCGGATTCGCGGTTCACGACGGTTCCATGAAAACCAAACAGGTGACCTCAACTGGTTTTACAACCACCGGCCATACCGCTTCAATGGTTCCGATCTTTGCGTTTGGACCGGGAAGCAGCCAGTTCAGCGGGATTCAAGATAATGCCCGCATTGGCCAGGCCATCATCGACCTGCTGTTGAAAAGGGAGATTGATAATTAAGGAAGCTCGCAACAAAACGATTGCGAGTTAGATAACGAGGACAAGGACGACGACGAGGACGAAGCGAAGAAACGTTGCCTACCTCGTATTCTTCCTCGTGCTCCACCTCGTCTTCGATATTGGTATTTTTAAGGTTCTAGAACCCATCTCAAAAAGGTGGATTAGGGTTCAGGGCAAGGCACAAAGCGATTCGAAAGCGGAGCATACACGTTAGTATGTGAGCATTTTGAATCGGTTTGATGAACACCTTAATATTCATACAAACAGATGTGAAATCCCGCCTATATTGGCGGGGCAACGCCGCCATGGACACTTAGACGCATTTTTGAGATGGGTTCTAGAGTTGTTTAAAGGTTCGGTAGTACCTTAAGACCCGGTGAACATATTCTTCTGTTTCCTGATAAGGCGGGATACTTCTATAGCGGTCGACCGCTGTGGGTCCGGCGTTGTAAGCCGCCAGGGAGAGTGCCAGCTTTCCATTAAACCGTTCATAGAGTTTCTTAAAGTACTGGGCGCCGGCCCTGATGTTTTGCCAGGGATCAAAGGGATTCTTCAGATTCAGCATTTTGAAGTTTTCGGGCATGATTTGCATCAGACCCATGGCGCCTTTCCGGGAAATCGCCCGCGGGTCAAAATCAGACTCGGCTTTGATCATGGCTTTCAAAAGGCGGGAATCGACGTCGAATTCCCTGGAGGCATCGGAAATGAATTCATCGTATTTATCGGTGGAGTGAACCTTGGTGGAAATGGAGGTTCTTTCTTTGATATAAACTTTATAATCGTATTCATTGGAGGTGGGTGCATTGGTAAAATGCATCACCCCGTTATCATCGATATACATGTAAATATCCGCATGTACGGATAAAACGGTGGCAATCAGAATAAAAATGGCGCTTAAAACAAAGATTTTTGAAAATTTAATTCCGCGTCCGTCCATCAGTCCTCAAAATCAATTCGAATCCGTTTTCCCCCTGTAGACAATATCCCCCTGTACGCCCATCGTATTACTAATTTTAAACATAAGTTCGGCTTAAACTCAAGAAAAATATAATAATAACCAATGATATTAGTGTGTTCTGATATACACCCACAATATCTTGTGTGTGTCGCAGCAAGTTGACCCAAGAACGATGGAACCGACCGGTCACCTGTCTTCTTTTCAAGAATAAATATCGACAATAATACAACAAAACTTGAGTATAAAAACGGTTTGCCCGTTCGTCCGCTTCAGGCCGATTGGGTCCGTTAGTATAAGAGGGCGATCTAATTTAATGTTTGACAAGACAACGCGCAAACAAGCAAATGCGTTTAGAGGGGTTTATTGAGTTTGATTCGAACGTCAATTCGCATGACGACCGCTTTCGCCCACCATAATAAAAGGCGCCCAGAAAAGCGGATGCGCATAACTGGCCGCGATCTTGCCGGTTGCAGGATCTTTAAAGCCGGGCCCATCGATCAATGCGAGAGTTGATTTTTGCAAGGCTCTGGCCCGCGAAAGCGTTTGGTCCGCCTGCTGGTATTTAAATAGCCCGGTGGTCAGCTCACGGGCTGAAGTCGTCTCTACCGGCCACATACTCACCAGAATGGCCCGGGTTCCGGCATAGAAGAACGCACGGCCA
>PVMK01134764.1_pt1 | contig 26043 bp, 23 predicted proteins | sample 1853481 | NCBI WGS metagenome assembly PVMK01 (sample SAMN08533507, study PRJNA380276) | Marine sediment metagenome, whole genome shotgun sequencing project.
TTGAGTTTATTGAGTTTGTTGAGTTTGTTGGGTTGATTGAGTTTGTTGGGTTGATTGAGTTTGTTGAGTTTGTTGAGTTTGTTGGGTTTGTTGGGTTGATTGGGTTTGTTGGGTTTGTTGAGTTTGTTGGGTTTATTGAGTTTGTTGAGTTCGTTGGGTTTGTCGGGTTAAATGCTCAAATATAGCCGGAATTCCTAAACCTCTGAACCTCAAACCTCTAACCTCTAACCTCTAACCTCTTTTTGTTCAGCCAAAGATAAGGGGGTTGAGCGGATGTGTCAAGAACAGGAAAATACCGACCCGGGCTGTCGCATATTTTACGAGAAATTAAAGGTATCGATGGAAAGTAGAGGTAAAGGGTGTAAGGTATAAGGTGTAAGGCCGAAGGAATAAAATCGCTTTTTAGCCTTTTGCCCTATACCCTATACCTTATACCCTAAACCTTTCTTCACAATACCCTAAACTTTTCTTCACGATTCCCTCCGAAATCGACGGCAGCCGGTTAGTCTTCACGGATCATATCTTTGAGGATGTCGGGACGGTTGGTGATGATACCGTCGATACCCGTTTCGATGAGCCGCGCCATGTCATTTTTTGAGTCAACCGTCCACACAAAGACCTTGATCCCGAGCTCATGGGCTTCGTTTAGAAGTCCGGCAGTAATATGTTTATAGTAATGAAATAACATCTTCCAGAGTGGGTATGCGTTCTCCGTCAACGGGCTGTTGTTCCGGATAACGGCGCGCATACCGGGTGCCGGGCTTCAGGCGGCCGACATCGTATGTTTTCAATTTATCAAGGGTGATGGTGTTAATTGCCGGCCCCGAATGCGGCAGCCATTTTCCATCCGGTGTGCGTGCAGTATCCGATTTTAAAGAGTAATCGTGATGCACCGCAATTTTACTGTCGGCCGTTAAAAGAACATCCAGCTCAACAGCGTCCATCCCCAATTCACAGGCTTTCTTAAATGCCGCTAATGTGTTTTCCGGCGCAAGACCGGCCGCGCCGCGATGACCGATGGCATAGATATGATTGGCCGCCTGCGCATGGTCTGGTGACCGACCGCTTTTTTCCGCTGCCGAACATGAAAAAATGGCCACTATCGCCGCCAGTAAAAGCACGGTTTTAAAGGCCGGACGAAATATCATATCTCTTTCCTTCATCATCGGTTTCCTCCTCCTATCGTGTGAGAGCAAAACGCAGGCAGTTGCATTCTTTAAGTTGACACCTGTGCCCCTCCGCGGGAGAAATTGATGGCTGATATCTCCTTTTTATGAAATTAACCTAAAAAATTATAAACGTTATTCGTTGGAACACAAAACCATCGCCATAACTTGTATCATGTACCTGGAATGATATCAAAATATAATATTTAAAGATTTTCTTGACTAAAGGGTTTATATTCTGTTTATTAATCATGGTCGTAAGCATCCGGTTACACATTTTTTCACAATTTTTCTTTCCAACTTAATATTGCCGACCCTGATTCAGTTGTGTCAGCATTCCGCGCATAATCTGTTCGTAATGATCCACCCGGGCAGTTGAAATTATATTTGAGATACTTTTTTAAAACTAAAAAAAGATTCACCAAATTCTAATTTTCTGTTCACTTCTTTTCGAGATATCAACACCAGATGTTAATTTTGTGAATATTCGTTTAGGGTAGGGTTTGAAAACCGGAACCGCATCACTAACGTTAATCAAAAAAAGGAGGATAGAATCATGAAACTTCCCAAATGGACGTTAACTGCAGCCCTCGTTGTTCTCGTGCTTTTCCCTGCCGGCGTTTTTGCCGAACAAATTACCATTAACTGGTGGTTTGCCCACGGCGGTCGGCTGGGGGAAAAGGTCCAATCCATTGTCGCCGACTTTAATTCCATGCAAAGCAAATACAAGGTGGTGGCTAGCTATAAAGGCAACTATCATGACACCATGATGGCTGGAATTGCTGCCTTTCGTTCAAAACAACATCCGCATATCCTGCAGGTTTTTGAAGTCGGAACGGCGACCATGATGGCCGCCAAAGGGGCCATTAAACCGGTTTATGAGGTGATGGCCGAATCCGGACAGCCATGGAACCCCGATGCCTACTTGGCCACCGTAGCGGGGTATTACACCACACCGGAAGGCAAAATGCTCTCGATGCCGTTTAACAGTTCAACGCCGGTTTTGTATTATAATGTCGCCGCCTTTGAAAAAGCCGGCCTCGATCCCGATAAACCACCCAAGACATGGCCGGAAGTGGCGGAATACGCCCGCAAACTGACTGCGGCCGGATACCCGGCCGGGTTTTCAACGGCCTGGATTTCCTGGATTCACATGGAAAACTTCAGTGCCTGGCATAATGTGCCCTTCGGAACCAAATCCAACGGTTTTGAGGGCCTGGACACCGAATTCACCTTCAACAGTCCCCTGCATGTAAAACATATTCAGCATCTGGCCGACTGGCAGGGTGATAAAATCTTTGTCTACGGCGGACGACGCAATAAGGGCAATGCCTTATTTTCTTCCCAAGAAGTGGCCATGTATACGGAATCATCGGCAGGATATGCCGGGTTCGTGAAGACTTGCAAGTTCCCCTTCCGCACCAGCATGCTGCCTTACTGGCCGGATGCACCCGGAGCGCCCCAAAATACCATCATCGGCGGTGCCAGCCTCTGGGTGTTGACGGGTCATTCCCAGGAAGAATATGAAGGTGTGGCCACCTTTTTCAATTACATGTCCTCCCCTGCGGTACAGGCGGACTGGCACCAGTTTACCGGTTATTTACCCATCACGACCGACGCCTATTATCTGACGAAAGGTCAAGGGGTCTATCTGGAAAAACCCGGTATGGAAACGGCCTTGAAGCAAATGACCCTCAACAAGCCTACCCAGTATTCCAGGGGATTGCGTTTCGGCAATTTTGTACAGATGCGCGCGATCATGTACGACACCCTGGAAGCCATTTTTTCGGGGAATACAACTGCCCAGCAGGGTCTGGACGAAGCGGTTGGTAAAGGCAATAAATTGCTGCGCAAATTCGAGAAAGCCAACCAATAGCAATTTCTAAAAAAAGCCGGGCCCATTCATAGACTTGAATGGGTCCGGTTCGGCCGACTTTTTCATAGCTGATTCCTGTATGAAATTCGAAACGTCTAACTAACCAATACCATGGAAAAGCGAGTCGTCTTCAAAAACAAAATCCTGCCCTATTTTCTGGTGGCACCCCAGATTATCATCACCCTGGTGTTTTTCATCTGGCCGGCTTTTATGGCCCTTTATCAATCGGTCCTACAGGAAGATGCCTTCGGGCTCTCAACGGTCTTCGTCGGGCTGGATAACTTTAAATATATTTTTACGGATACCATTTATCTCAACTCGATTAAGGTCACCATGGTATTCAGTTTTTCGGTGGCCGCCATCGCCATGTCGACTGCGCTGTTTCTGGCGGTGATGGCCGATCGGGCCATTCGCGGTGCTACTATCTACAAAACATTTATCATCTGGCCCTATGCCGTGGCACCGGTGGCGGCGGCGGTCTTATGGTATTTTCTCTTCAACCCCACCGTGGGTATGATTTCTTCCTTTTTAAAGGCCATCGGAATTGACTGGAATTTTATCTTAAACGGCACGCAGGCCATGATCCTGGTGATTATGGCTGCCGCATGGCGGCAAATCTCCTATAATTTTCTTTTTTTTCTGGCCGGACTCCAGGCCATACCCAAACCATTTATTGAGGCGGCCGCTATAGACGGGGCTTCACCGTGGAAGCGTTTTTGGACGATAGTCTTTCCGTTGCTGTCTCCAACCGTGTTTTTTTTACTGGTCATGAATCTTGTATATGCCTTTTTCGAAACCTTTGGGATCATCCACGCCATTACCGAAGGCGGTCCCAATGCGGCCACAAACATTATGGTCTTCAAGATCTATCACGACGTTTTTGAAAGTCTGGATTTGGGCGGATCAGCCGCTCAATCCGTCATCCTGATGATTGGTGTTATTTTACTGACAGTGTTTCAATTCAAATACATCGAACGAAAAGTTCATTATTGAAGGAGTAACTAATGGTCGAGCACCGACCCTGGCTGACTTTTTTGACCCATACGATCCTGCTGCTGGGCTGCCTGGTGATTGCCTTTCCCATCTATACGACCTTTGTGGCCTCCACCCACAGTCTGGATGATATCACCTCCTACTTTCCCTTATTGCCGGGTCGTCATATGATCGAAAATTACCGCCAGGCCCTTACCGTCGGCAGTGGAGAGGTCATCGCCACCGTGGGGACCATGATGATGAACAGTGCCATCATGGCCTTCGGCATTGCATTTGGGAAAATTTTTATATCCCTGCTGTCAGCCTTTGCCATCGTCTATTTCCGGTTCCGCTTCCGGATGGTATTTTTCTGGCTGATTTTTATCACCTTGATGCTGCCGGTGGAGGTCCGGATACTGCCGACCTATGAGGTGATCGCGGATTTGAATATGCTGAACTCCTATTCCGGCTTGATCTTTCCATTGATTGCGTCCGCCACCGCCACGTTTTTGTTCCGCCAGTTTTTTATGACCATCCCGGACGAGTTGTGCGAGGCCGTCAGAATTGACGGCGGGGGCCCGATTCGTTTCTTTTTCGATATCCTTCTGCCCATGTCGCGTACATCCATTGCCGCGCTGTTTGTCATCCTGTTTATTTATGGATGGAACCAGTATCTCTGGCCGCTAATGATCACCACAGATGAGAAATACTACACCCTGCTGATTGGAATTAAACGGATGCTGGATGTGGGCGAGGGCCAGGCCGACTGGCATATCATTATGGCGTCAACCATGCTGGCCATGATCCCGCCGGTAGCGGTCGTCATTCTCATGCAAAAACAGTTTGTCAAAGGTATGACGGAAACGGAAAAGTAGAACTCTAATTGAGTGATAAAAGCTCAAGTAGGCGTTAATTTGTTAAATGTTATTCGTTAATAGTTATTTGGGGTTAAAAATGTTCCAGGTTGCGGGCTGCGTAATTTAAAATATCGACAGGATACCGATTTAATTCCGCATTCCGCATTCCGAATTCCGCAATCAGGAGTGCTCCCATGGCCGATGTCAGTTTGAAAGATGTCTACAAATCGTTTGGAAAAAACGAAGTCATTCACGGTATCAGCTGCGACATACACGACGGTGAGTTCATCGTTATTTTAGGCCCCTCCGGGTGTGGCAAGTCCACCGTGCTGCGCATGATTGCAGGACTGGAAGTCATCACCAAAGGCGACATTGCCATTGACGGCAAGGTGGTCAACCAGCTCGAGCCGGCGGACCGTGATATTGCCATGGTTTTCCAGAACTATGCCCTGTACCCGCACATGACCGTCTTTAAAAACATGGCCTACGGCCTCAAAATCCGCAGGATGCCCAAGGACGAAATCAAGAAAAGAGTGCATAATGCGGCCGAAATTCTTGAACTTACCGAATTTCTGGATCGCAAGCCCCGACAGCTCTCAGGCGGTCAGCGCCAGCGGGTTGCCATGGGTCGGTGCATTGTTCGCGAACCCAAAGTATTTCTGTTTGATGAACCGCTGAGCAATCTTGATGCCAAACTGCGTGTTCAGATGCGGCTTGAACTCAGAAATCTTCACGAAAATCTGGGAATCACCAGCGTCTATGTCACCCATGACCAGGTGGAAGCCATGACGTTAGGCGATCGCCTGATTGTCATGGACGATGGTTATGCGGCCCAGATTGGTTCGCCGTTGGAGATTTACGAGCGGCCTGCAACCCAGTTTGTGGCTGGATTTATTGGCTCTCCGGCCATGAATTTTTTAGAAACCCGAATAAGCTCCGCCGGTGATACGGTGGAAATTTCGGGTGATGTAAAATTGCCTTTAGTCAATGGCAGTGTGCCCGAATATGGCGGCAAAGAGGTTATTTTAGGAATTCGACCCGAGCATTTCGATCTCACGGTGACGAAGCCGCCGCCCTAAAATCGCATGTAACGGTGGATCATGTGGAACTTCTGGGTGCCGACACCCTGGTTCACGGTCATTTTGGTGAAGACAAGACCTCCTTGACCGTGCGTTTTCCAGATGTACAGCATTTTGAAAAACATACCATTTTGCCGATGGTCGTGCCACCGCCTAAACTTCATCTGTTTGATAAGGAAAATGGCAAACGCATCGGATAAAAAAATAAAACGGAATACTAAAAAAAGTAAAAATTAATTCCAGGCTTGATTTTATGGGAATAATGACTAAGATCTACCATTCGAAAGCCCGGAAACATTTTATAAAATTTCAGATAAAGAGATAGGTGATAATCAACAAATATCTAAAAATTTATAGCTAAAGCTATTCTTTTAAACGGACGATAACAAAATCAAGATACTAGGTTTAACTCGTATTAGAGCGTTTGGATTAGGCCATATTGGACGTTATCGACAACCCGGAGAAGACCCAACAAACTACCGCTATCGGAACGGTATTCTGACAAACGCTCTATGCCACTGAAAGGAAATCCCTAATTCATGGGAAATATTCATAAAATCAATAATTTCAACCCACTCTGGGTCACCGCCCACCGGGGGTATCGCAAAAAATATCCGGAAAACACGCTGGCCGCGTTTCAAGCAGCAGTGGCGGCCGGAGCGCCGATGATCGAATTGGATGTCATGTTCAGCCGCGACCGCAAGCCGGTGGTTATTCACGATGCCACCCTGGAGCGCACCACCGACGGTCACGGAGCAGTCAATGACTATAGATTGGAAGAACTGAAACAACTGGATGCCGGCAGTTGGTTTGATGCTCAATTTGCGGACCAGCGTCTGCCGGAATTATCCGAAGTACTGGACCTTGCAAACGGTCGGGCGTCTGTAAACATAGAAATCAAGGCCCCGGCCTATGAACACAACCATCCGCCGGATGCCATCGAAAAACAGGTCGTGGCCCTGGTAAAACAAAAGAAATTGCAGGATTCCGTTCTGATTTCCAGCTTCGATATTGACATCCTGGTGCAGATTGCTTCCCTGGACGATCCACCGGCGATCGCCCTCATTTCCAAAATACCGGCCAACAAGCGCATCGTTGAGATATGCACTCGCTTGAAGGTATTTTCCTGGCATCCAAATCATCTGATTGTTACGCCGCACCAGGTGGACATGATGCATGCTGCCGGACTCAGAGTGTTTCCCTACAATGTGGACACCTTCGAGGATTACGTAAAGATGATAGACATGAAGGTCGACGGGGTGATTACCGACGATCCGGTGTCGGCCGGTCATTGGTCACGCATCCGCCATGCCGCCTAAACCATGAGTCGACCACTGGCCTCTAGTTGAGATCTCGTAACTTACTTTTAAAATGAGTCAACTTTTTTGGACACTAACGATGTCTATTTGCGCCAAATTGAGGGATTTAGGAATTCAGGGATTGAGAGATTAAAGGATAATATCAATAAATTAAAAGAGATAGAATTCCTTCAATTCCTAAATCCCTCAATTCCTGAATAAGACCCATGTCCAATTTTCATGCAATTCCGCGACGTACAAAGGTTCACAGCCATTTTTTCAGACTGAATGACGAGGTCTGTAGTTGCTCAGCCTCCTATACTTTTGCTTAAAATAATCCATTCAAAGTAGTATGTTGGTAGTATGAAAACCAAGACATCTATCACACTATCGATCGAAGTACTAAAGGCTATTGATTTGTACATCGGGGAGTACAAAAGCCGATCTGCATTCTTAGAAACCGCGGCACGCAAATTCATTGCCCAATTGGAACGAAAAAAAACTGAACAGCGTGATTTGGAAATCATTAATCGCCATGCGGATTCGCTCAACGCTGAGGCAGAGGATGTGCTCACTTATCAGGCTCCGCTGTGAGACGCGGCGAGTTGTACAGAGTCAGAAGACCTTCATCGCGTGATCCCAAAAAGTTTCGTGTGTTCGTCATTGTCAGCCGCCAGATTCTGATTGATTCCCGATTCTCGACCGCTATTTGTGCCCCCGTTTACACGGCCTATGATGGCCTTTCAACCCAGGTTGCCGTCGGAATCGACGAAGGTCTGAAGCATGACAGCGGCATTCATTGTGACGAACTCATTAGTCTGCCGAAGTCCATGTTGACAAACTACGTCGGCAAACTCTCTTCCGAAAAACTTCACCTTCTTGGGAAGGCTTTAAAAATTGCTCTGCAACTGCACGAAGAATAGGAAGGCCGAACACGTCATTTTACTTGACCGCCAACTCAATGCCGTTTTTTGGAGTGTGTCGTTTTAACATCTGCAAAACTGATGATTCCGTAAAAAGTCCGAATTCGTCATGCCGGACCTGATCCGGCATCCAGAACATATTGAAATTACTGGATTCCGGCTTCCGCCGAAAAGACAAAATATGCATTTTTTGACTTTTTACGAGACCGTCAAAACTAAACGCCATTACCGAAACGTTCATCAGCTTTCTGAAAGGCTTTAGCTCGCTTCAAGGATATGAGGTTTAGAAGTCGCTTGTGCTCTCAGCTATCAGTTAGGAGCTTTTTTAAATTACATTTGTTTAAACAGATGGGCATATGACCGGCTCACGGTTAGCGTCTCAGACAAGTCTTTAAGATTGATGATAAGTCGTCCGGCAAAAGACCGATGGACCCCGGCAATCCGGTTGACATTGATGATGCTGCCCCGGTGGATGCGCCAGAATTGATCCGGATCCAGTTCTTCGGTTAATCGCCGGATGCTTTTTTTTATCAAAGATTCCTTTTCAAGCGTCCTCACCAGTGTATATTTGTCTTCGGCTTTAAAATAGCATACCTCATCAATTGAAATCAGCCGCACCTCCTCACCTTGCCGTACTTTTATCCATTTTAAATAGCCGGGAGCTTTTTTATCATTCAAGGCCGCAAGCAGCCTTTCCATGGTGGCTGTAAATTTTGGGGGTGGCTCGGAAGTGGTGGAGATTTGTTTTTGTAGCCTTTTGATCGTTTGGCCGAGCCTCTTTCCCGTAACAGGCTTTAAGATATAATCAATGGCCTCGCTTTCGAAGGCCTCGACAGCGAACTGGTCATAGGCGGTAATGAAAACCACCCGGCAATCAGCACTTATTTTTTGGGCGACCTCTATCCCGCTTAATCCCGGCATCTTGATATCCAGAAAAGCGATGGCGGGCCGACACGATTCAATCAGTTCCAGAGCCTCGAGACCGTTTTGCGCTTCTCCGCATATGGTGAGCTCCGGCCAGAGGTCGGCAAGTTTTGATTTTAAATGAATCCTAAGCTGCTTCTCATCATCGGCGATAATGGCTTCAGGATTTGCCATGGGGCACCTCAATCGTGGCTTTCAATCCGTTCGGCTGATTTTCTTCTAAAATTAAACGGCCGCTATTTCCATAAAGAGATTGTAAACGCTCCCGAATATTGGACAATCCCATACCGAAATTTTTTCCTCCTTTAAAACCGTCACCGGTATCTACGACTTCTAATCGAAGTATTCCATCTTTTGTTTCGCCGCTGATTAGGATTTCTCCGCCAGCAACTTTGGGCTCCAAGCCGTGTTTGATGGCGTTTTCCACCAGAGGTTGAATCAGCATGGACGGAAACGAAATTGCTTCTAAATTTTGGGGCAGGTCAATTTTATAATTTAACCTGTCGCCCATCCGAACTTTAAAAATGCTGAGATAGGCCCGGATCATTTCCATTTCCTGCCCCAGGGTTGCTTTATCCTGCCTGATTTTTGAAAGAGATGCGCGTAAATATTGAACGAAATCAACCAGCATGGATTTACCCTTCTGCGGATCGGTATCCAGAAGGCTCAGAACATTCGAGAGGGTATTGAATAAAAAATGTGGCTCGATTTGAGCCTGAAGAAGTTTGAGGTTGGCTTCCGCCACTTTTTTCTCACTGGTCAGCCTTTTTATTTTCTCTTCCTGAATTTGGGCCTGTGATTCCGCAATTTGCTCCCGGGAGCTGAAGAAATAGGTAATTATGGAACCAAATATAACGCCGATAGCCAGCAGTTGAAGGAGACTAGCTCTTTCAAAAAGAGCTGAAGGACTCAATCCCGATACAACCGAACCCAGATAAGATCCGAATATTGTTCCGATAATTAACGCCACCGCCACCCTGAAGGCCTGCAAGATCGGTCTATCGCTGGGAAAAAAATGAAGGGCTGTCAAAACACTGGTGCAACAGGACAAACCGATACACTGCGAGATGATAAAGTTGATAAAAAACCCGCCGCCAAAATTTATCGCCGTCAAAAAAAGTGCAATGATGGTATCGAAAACCAGTGTGTAAAAAAGGGACTTGAGGGCTGATTTGAAAGTGAAACAATCGGCTGCGGGTCTCATGGAATCCCCGTTTAATAATGTAATCCGGCTATCTGGAAAGAACAAGTTGTATTGGTTTTTATGGTAACTTGGGCTTTCCGGATAAGCGCCTAAGTTAATGGGCGAAAGATTTTTTAATAAAATCTTTGTAAGCCGCAATGCTAAAAAAAAGCAAATGAATTATTTTTCACCCATTATGAGTCTGCCTCTGCCATGGCACGGTTCTCGGCCCCTGTCAAACCTTTCACAACCGGGAAAATATACGGCTTTGTAATGAAATGCCAATCCAATCTCATTTTCATGAAGGCGAGCGAGCTCACCAAAAAGGCTCGCTCGCCTGCCCAACATCTATCTCTCGGAATGGTACCAGTTTCAAACGAGGTTTCAGAGTACAAATGACAGAGGTCAGATGAGCCGCCTTAGCTCTTTGAGCTACGCCGCGGCAGCTACCGCCTTCGTCGCATGCATACGCCCTGCGCTTTTTCTTATTTTCCGCATTCCGCATTCCAACTTCCGAATTCCTGACACCCTAACTTCCCCAGTCCTCCATAAATGCCTGAACGGCATCACGGCCCGCCATCATGGCCGGCGTGTATCCTCCGCCATGGGACCAGGCGCCGGCCAGGTAGAGTCCCTTGATCGGTGTTCTGACATCCAGCAAATTCATCTTTGCGCCCTGGCGATCAAACCCGTATATCGAGCCGTGGTAATTGCCGGTGTAACGCACATTGGTCAACGGTGTGGCCGCATCCATGACCTCGATCATGGACGTCAGGTTCGGAATTACACGATCCTCGGCTATTTTTATCAAGATTTGGGCCAAACGATCTTTTTCCCTGGCATACGCCTTTTTGCGACCGGCAAAGTAATCGGTTTCGAACTTTTTCCAGGGTTCATACCCGCACAATGTCATCACCGATAGGGTGCTGGTTCCCGGCGTCGAATACCCCTTGTAAAGATTATCATAAATGGTTACACCCAATCCAGCCCGGACTAGATCTCCTGACAGACAGGCATGATAACCAGCGTCGGGGCCTTTCTCTGCACCGATAAATATTTCGTAATCTTTTATGTCCTTTAGTTCCCGATTAAGCCCCAACCAGACGATGAAAGAAGAAAGGGACGGCCGGTAACTGGTTAGTTTTTTTTTATAATTACCCGGAATTTCTTCACGCGGAATCAAATCGCCGAACAAATCCGGCACATTGGAGTTGGCGATGACGGCCCTGGCCGGATGGCGAGTCCCATTGTCATCCTCCACTCCAAAGACCCTTCCTTTTTTTACCAGAATGCGTTTGGCCGCCGTTTCAAGCAGCACCTCCCCGCCTTTTTCAATGACGGCGTCCATCAGGGCATTGCTCAGATCCTGGGAACGGGTTTTAAAGTACTGGCCTCCGGTTACCAGGTATTCACCGGTAGCGATGGCATAGTACAAAGCGCTCAGCCGGGAGGGCGGCAAACCGTAATATCCCCAGAAAGCAGATAAAAGCCCTCTGACTTCAGTGCTTTTGACGTGCTGGGCAAGCCAGTCGGCCAGGGTAATCTTCTCCAGTCTGTCCATGACCGAGTCCCGGCCGGCGTATCCTCTCATTTCCTTCTGCACCTGTATCATGTCGTTGATAAAGGCGCTGATTCCTTTTTTCTCATCCGGGAAGGTATCTCCTAATATTTTTTTGATCTTTTCAGGGTCTTTGGCAGGTAAGGTTAAATCGTAATCCGCATGGATATAGCGGCAAAATTCAGGGGTGTAAACGACCTTGAGCTGGTCCCAGATACCAATTTCGGACAAAACCTTTTGGGGTATCCCGCCTTCGGCCACCGTGGCATGAAGGGAAACATCAAAGGTGAATTTACCGGCAGCCCGATCGAAAGAAGTGGCATACCCTCCCGGCAGTTCATGCTGTTCGAGCAGCGTGACCGGGAAACCGTGCTTGGCCAGATAAGCGGCCGACACCAGGCCTCCCAGACCGGCCCCGATAACGACGACGGGAAAATCGTCTTTATTCTTGATGTCAGCAGCCAGGGCGTCAATTCGGGTCCAGTCCAAAGCCGCGGCGGCGCCGGCCATAAGCATCAAATTTATGAATTTACGTCGCGTCAGCCAGCCGTTATGATTCTTATACATGGAGCACCTCCTTTTGATGGTTCAACGGTTTGGGGCTTCGCCTTTAGGCTTCGACCCCACAAGCAGGGTTCAAAAGTTCAAGGGTTCATTGAGGAATGGACATTTATCGGTTCAGGTTAATGAAAGCTACCAGCTTGCATGCTGTTAAACAGGCTAAAACAACTCAGTGCAAATCAATATGCGCAGCATAAAATAATTAATCCGCCGGCCTTTCGCTCTAACAAATTTATTCAATTTCCAAAGAACATTTTAATACCCTGAGCGTGTGATTATTCAGGGCGGATTAATTAAGCTTGATGGTGATCTGCTTCTGAGCTGAATTTAGTTCAAACTTTACATCCTTATAGCCGGGTTTGCCGAAAAAACCTTTGGCGTTATTGGAAAACCCATAGGCCTCTTTGGGGATACCCATCATATTTTTATCCATTTCCCCATTACTATTTTCATCGTGGTAAATAGAAACCCCGTAACTTCCGTATGGCAGGTTTGTAAAAATGACCTGGACTTTCTGGTCGACCACCATCGTCTTTGTTTTGGCAATGGCCCCGTTCTCCCCGCCTTTGTAAGATTCTTCCGAGTTATTCAAGGCTACCATTGCGAATCCGTCAGAACTGGGAAAGCCGCTGATATTGACAATCAGATTGCCGGTGGATTCTGATGCCACGGGCGAGGTATTTGCAATCAACAGCACGAAAAAGGTGAACATAAAAAGGCATCCGTTTATTCTTATTTTCATTTTTCCCTCCTTTTTTGAATGTGTAAAACCTTTGGCAACGCCTGAATTTATCTTCTTTTTGAAACCAGTATAGCTGAACTAAACGGAATCTGCCGAGGCAAAGGCGATGAAATGTGAATTTGGGGGGACAGCCGGTCTATTTGGGCGGTGAACGGATGTTAGCGATCTGCGTCCGATTGATAATTGATTTTCAGAAATAAGATATCAGAATTGTAATTCTTCATTTTTTTTATTATAATAAAAAGATCCATTACTTAAAAACTTGATAACGCGCTGCAACGCTTCGACATTTATTTAAAATAAATCAATGCCAATTGCCGCAGCGCTGTTTGAAAATTTCAGCTTGAGTGCTTATTGGAGGGCGCTTTTTATGGAATTATCTGAAGAAAAGGAAGTCAGGGAAAAAGATATACCAAACCCAATCATGACGAAAGTGTCATCTTTTCCCAGCATGCCGCAGGCCGGCATTAAGTTGAGAGCCCTTCTCGCTGAAGAGGACGTGTCGATGGATGAAATAGAAGGGATCCTACGTCACGATCCGGGACTTGCCGCCAATGTCCTCAGGCTGGCGAATTCTGCTTTTTTTGGCGTACCCCAAAAAGTTGGAACTTTGAAACATGCAGTGATGTTGTTGGGGGTTAAGCGGTTTGCCCAAATTGCAGTCAGTGCCAGTATGAGCAAAAATCTGGGTAAAGCTGTCGAAGGCTATGATCTATCCCCTGGAGAACTCTGGCTCCACTCAATTGCAGTATCAAATACCGCGGAAGCATTAGCAAGACATAAGAAATTTGCTGAAACAAATGATGTTTTTACACCGGCCCTGCTCCATGATATGGGAAAACTGGTATTAGGCCAATTCGTGAAAGAAGAGCGGCATAGCATGGAACGTATTAGGGCGAAAGGCGTGCCTTTGGATGTAGCCGAGCACATGGTCCTTGGAACTGATCATGCTGAAATCGGGGCCCTGATTCTGGCCAGATGGTCATTTCCTGATGATATTGTTAATGCGGTTCGCTGGCACCACAATCCAGAACGCAATAAAAATTCAACCACGAAATCAGATATGACTTATCTGTCAAACTTAATGTGTCAACCACGGGGTGACAGTGATTCAGCTGATGGTCAGCCTGTCGTTCCGGCGGCGGCGGTGCTCAAACGGTTGGGCATAAAGTTAAATCAATGTGAGGTAATTGCAGCAAAAGCTCACAGCTGGATGGTTAAATTATCTGATACCCTGACCTTTGATTGAATCAGTTCAGCATGAATCTCTTTGGCATCAAGAATAGAGCAGTCCAGGATCGATTGAATGAATCCGCCTGATTTCTCATTTTCAGAAAGATATACCCTAAATCATCAATCGCAACTCGAAAATCGTTTGACCTTTTCCCTGCTTTCCCGCTATCTTATCTATCGATTTCATTCGGTTAACCCGAAAAAATAGCATCTTACAGAAACGCATGCTATACAAGCAGTCCCTCCTAAATCGAGAATTCTATGTTTACTCAGAAACACATGCTATTAACGAAGAATCGTCTCTCTTGGTAGAAAGAGATTATGAACTCACAAGAATTGAAACAGCTCGAAGACGACCTGTGGCGCAGTGCCGATACCCTCCGTGCGAATTCCGACTTGAAAGCCACTGAATACTCCACCCCGGTGTTGGGCCTGATTTTTCTAAAATTCGCAGACAATAAGTATCGCCAGAACGAAAAAACAATAAGGGAACAATATGTCAACCTAAAAGGCACACGGAGGGAAAAGCCGGTTTCGGAGATTGCCCTTGAAAAATGCGGGTTTTAAACATTGGAAACGGTCAAGCTGGCCAAGATGAACCTGGCAGTGAACGGGTTGCGCGGTGATATTCGACAGGCCAACTCCTATTACGAAGATATCTTTGGCAGTTTCGGCCGATTTGACTAATGTCCTAACCAATCCGCCGTTTAACGTGGACGACGTGAGCCTCAAGCGGGTGGAGGAGGACAAGCGTTTTAACACCTACGGCATTCCCCGCAAAAAAACCAAAGCCAAGAAAAAGGATCAGGGTAATGAGACCGTCACTAATGCCAACTATTTATGGATCAACCTGTTTGCCACCTCGCTCAAACCCAAAGGACGGGCGGCCCTTGTTATGGCCAACTCGGCCTCGGATGCCCGCCACTCCGAGGCGGATATCCGCAAAATCCTGATCGAAGGCAACATGATCTAATGAATTCATCAGAAAAGGTGATCATTTTACCGGGCATACGAGCCTGAGATCATTTACGCAACATTGTCGCGTAAATTTATGAGGGCGGAAGTTTTGTCTGAGAAATACGCGACGCTGTCGCGTATTTCCGAAGATCAGGTCAGGAAGAAAAAATCCGAATTTAAACTACGCTCGTGAACATTGGACAAGGCCTGAAGAAAACCCGCCCGTGGGGTTGATTCTCTGCGCCTGTAAGGACAAAGCCGTGGCAAAGTATTCACTGGAGGGCCTTCCAAACAAGGTCCTTGCTGCCGAATACAAAACAGCCCTGCCTGATGAGCGGGTTCTGGCAGAGGAATTGGCGCGGACGAGAAAGGCCCTCGATGCAAGAGAGGAAGCGGAAAAGGACTGTAAATTGTCTTGAAAGATAGAGGAGGTAGGCGTTCTCAACGTACAAAAAGTAGGCAAGGAGAGTTTATGTCTGAATACAATGCGCTATGAGGTCCTTTCAAAATAACGCGTCGATACCGGCGACATGAAGGAAAAACATGTCGATAAAACGATTATATTTAGACACGTTTTAAAGTCGTATCCGTGAGATCGACACATCGCATATTTGGATAATATGTCCATAAATTCCATATTTAAGGACATGTTTTTTTCATATGGGTATGGTTTGGACATGAAAGCAGAAGACAAGGGACCGAAAAGAAGATCGCCGGGAGAAGGGAAAGGTATGAGGGGGAATGCAGGTTCGCGACAGGGTTCCCGAGCACGAGAATCGTGTCCTGCGTATTATTATGAACACACAGATAAATCTTGAAAGGGTTTCTTGGATTGTAAATTTAAGGGCTTTAGTTTACATTCGGTCATAAAATGTAGGAAAAATGTGCAATCCGTTTTCAGTGAAACACTTGCGGTTGAGAAAGAGGCAGACGGAACAAAACTTTAATTCGCAAACATCCAATAGGGTGCATGGATATGAGGTCCCGATGGCCGGGAAAAAAGACAAGACCAAGATTTCCAAAAGACGACAGAAGGCGAAACAGCAAAAGGTGAAAAAACGCAAATTGAGATTGATCAAAGGCGGAGGAGGAGACACTTCCGGGCCGGAGGTTGCCGAAAGACCCGGGATGCCATATTTAGGCGCTCCCGAGGGATTTCGCTCCATTTCATTTTCACAGGCCATCATGGAATACGGCGCGCCCCTGATGGAGCATGCTAAAAACGATAAAGCAATGGATGCAGCCCTTCAACTCTCGGGTATGTTCTGGAACTATGCGCTGAGCGTGCGGGATGGAAAGGTCGACCGTAAGATCGAAAAGGAGATCGTTAAAGGGACCACATCCGATTTGGGTTTGAAAAAAGACGAGACCCAAAAGTTGCTACAAAAAATGGTGGACCGGTACCATTATCTGTTTCCGGAAGACATCCAGCCCAAACCGCCCTCTCCTTTTATGTTCATCCGCAAAGAGGTCCACCATCTCATCCGGCCGTTTGATTACGACAAACTAAACATTTCAGATCAGTTCCTACCGCCGGATTCGGATGACCAGGATGCCATCGATAAATTGACACAGCTCGATACCCTGGTGATGGATCAGGCCGATTACGAACAGTTTGAATAGCTATTGACCGAGGTCAAGAACAGCTGCGAGGAGCGGTTTCGGCAGTGGCTGATTGCCAAGGGATTGGATGAGCACGCAGAGGATTTTGCCGATTGCCCCTTTATCTTCCTTGATTTCGTATACGGCTACATGCATAAGGAGTTTCAGCGAAGGACCGGGCAGAGAAAATTGATTAATAAATCCGAAAACTCCCTTGCCTTTTAAAAATTTCAGAGATGTAGGAATTTCCGATTGACATTCAGCCTTAAACTGGATTTAAATCCCGCCAGGAGACGGCTGTTAAATTGGGTCAGTGCCGCTTGCCGACTTAACCGAAGATAACCAGTAGAATTATAAAGCAATCAATATTTCTATGGCCAAAACAAAAGCCGAAAAACGCAAAGCGAAACGAAAGGTCAAATCAAAAGCAAGACGTCAATCGGCTGCGACTGCTGTCCGATCGGAAAAAGCTGAATTTTTCTTTTATGAATACGGGTGGTTTCGCTCAACCGGCAACCACGATAAAGCTTTGGTGTCTTTAAAAAAAGCCCTCAAACTGGACCCCGGCAATAAAATGCTTCTCGGAGAAATGGTCCATCTAGGCTATGATATGGCCAGCCGCGAAGTTCAACTGTCGGGATTTTCGCAACTTTACGATAGCGACCAGCTGGAAGATGAGCACCTGCCTCCTTTTTTAGACCTTTTGGCTATAAACGGACAGTATCAGCAGGCCCTGAATGTTGCTGAGATATTGCTTCCCCGCCTGGCAGGAATGAAGCTTGCGAATAAGCGGAAAATCCGGACCGTCACAATCCAAATTCAGAAATACTGCCGTTATCAACTGGAATTTGAACAGGCGGAAAAAGTTGCTCCCAAGAAAGGTGCGATACGACCTTCCCCTCCCAAGAATAAGACGCCAGGCCACCCGCCTGCAGGTCCTGCTCCCCAGGAACCTAAAGTAAGAAAAACCCCCGTTCCGAATATTCCGGTCGTCCTCACAATGGATGACGCGTCCTTTCAAATTCCGCTGTCCCGTGGTCGATTCATGAGCTACGAGCAGTATGAACTTGCCTTGGAAGGACACAAGATTCGATTCAGGGATTCTTTTGAGAATCTTATCTGTCTATCCGGCCTGCATGGCGTCCGGTCGCTGTGGTATCAGGAAGAGACGGCCCGCAAAGTGCTGAAAAGCTTTCGGGGTCGCGCCCTTTTGTCCGACGAGGTTGGCTTGGGAAAAACCATCGAAGCTGCGATAATCCTCAAAGAATACATTCTGCGAGGCATCGTCAAGAGTGTGCTGATCCTGACTCCGGCAACGTTGGTCAGCCAGTGGCAGGAAGAGCTGCAGACCAAATTCGGTCTTAATTTTCTCTCCACCAATGATTCGGATTTTCATAAAAAAGGACTTCAATTTTGGGAATCCCCCTATCTTCTGGCATCCATCAATCAGGCCAAGTCCAAACGGAATATTTCTGTGGTCATAAAGCGCGAGTATGACCTGGTGATCGTCGATGAAGCCCACCATCTTAAAAACAGGAACACGTTGAATTGGAAGCTGGTTAATTCCCTAAAAAAACGCTTTCTTCTGCTGTTGACGGCAACACCGGTCGAAAACAACCTCATGGAGCTATACAATCTGATAACTTTGTTGAAACCCGGCCAGTTAAAAACCGCCTCTGCATTTCGCAATGAATTTATGACCAAAGGCGATCCCACGGGGCCGCAAAACCGCAGCCGGCTAAAAGAACTTCTGGGCCAGGTGATGATTCGAAATACCCGGGCACTCGCAAAAATCGGAATTCCGCCCAGATTTGCCCAGACCATACGTGTAAAACCGGGTGCAAACGAATCGTTACTTTATAAACGTATTACGGACCTGGTTCATCATATCAATGAAACCGACCAGAACGGCAACAAACTCTTGCTCAAAAATCTGCTGGCCGGAGCGGGTTCATCACCAAGGGCGGTAGAATTGACCTTGCAGCGTCTTCTGGCAGGAAGGGATTTTTTATGGGACCATGAACAAGAGATACGGGCTATTCACAACCTGTGTCGCAGCATGGGGGATACCGAAAAAAACAAAATGCTGCTTAATCTGATCCGATCAACAAAGGAGAAAAAAATAGTCTTTGTTAACTATCTCGGCACGCTGGATCATTTGTCGACGTTTTTATCCTGGAATGATATTCCCCATGCGGTTTTTCACGGGCGTATGAATAACCGGCAAAAGGATGCGGAGATCCAAAGTTTTCGTGAAGAAAAGGATATTCTCGTAACAACCGAGATCGGCGGCGAGGGTCGGAATCTTCAGTTCTGCCACCAGATGATAAATTATGACCTTCCCTGGAACCCCATGAAAATCGAACAGCGGATCGGCAGAATTCACCGCCTTGGGCAGCAGAATGAGGTGATGATTTACAATTTGTGCGGGGCCGAAAGTATTGAGGAATACATCCTTGATATCCTAGACCGTAAAATTAATATGTTTGAAATGGTTATCGGTGAAATTGATATGATTTTGGGGCGTATCCGGGATGAAAAAGATTTTTCGGATATGGTCTGCGATATCTGGACAAATTCATTATCAAAAAAGGAACGTGAGCACGGTTTTGACCAGCTTGCTGCCCGGCTTCAGCGCTCCAAAGCCCAATACAAGAAGACCCGGGAACTGGATGAGAAACTTTTTGGGGTAAATTATGAACTTTAATTCCGACAACACCCTGGAACAGTTCGTCCGGCGTTATTTGGGGTTTAACGGCGCGGTGCTGGACCAACGTCACGATGGACTGGAAGCGCTCCTTCCAGAGCAACTGGCCGCGCGTCTGAATACCCCTGAATATTTACATATAGCAACCGGAGAGAACACCAAAGAAAAATTTTCCATCCATTATGGATCTCCCTTCCTGGAAAAAATAGTTGATGCGGCCTGCGATACGGTGCCTTTGATCAGTTGCCGCCTGGATTTTAATTATATCAAACGCCAGGGGTTTGACAGACTGATCAAGGATCAGTTTGTTTTCTACAATTGTGTGGGCCGGGTGGAAAGTGCCGCCGAGGTGCGAACCGAATATCTGCTGCTTACCTGCCGGTATCAGGCCCAAAGCGACGAACAGAAGGAAGGGCTGGTCGCCCTGACATTTAATCTTGAAACCGGCGCAGCAGTTTCGGAGATGGGCAGAATGTTCGACACCGTTGAAAGAACATTTGAGACCGATTCCGTGCAGACATGGATAGGCGATGATAAGATCAAAGCGATCCTAACATGGGTTCAACGTCAGGCAGGCAAGGTTCTCGAAAGAAAAATCGAACCTTTTCAGGACAGCATGAATAGAAGATTTCGCAGAGATGTGGCGAACCTTGAAGAATATTATGAGGACCTGAAAAAGGAGATGGAAAAAAGCCTTAAACGCCCGGGGATTTCAGACCAACTGATGTCAGACCGCAAAGCTAAAATCAGTCTGATTCCGGATGAACTGGCAAGAAAAAAAGCGGATCTTTTTAAAAAATACAGTATCAGGGTCAAGCTTTATCTCTGTGGCGGCATCCAGATTCGAACCCCTGCCTTAAAAATATTATACCAGACATCCTTTGGAAGGAAACAAAAGCAGTTGTCTATGATTTACAACCCGGTTACCAAATCGATGGACCCTCTGGTTTGTGACGGTTGCGGCGACAGCACCTTTAATATCCGTTTTTGTGATCACCTTCACATACTATGCCCCTCGTGCGGCACGAAATGTCCAGCATGCTGAATTATAACTGAATGAGGATTCAGAAACTATGAGCGAATACCAATATTATGAATTTACAGCGATTGATAAACCGTTAAACGAAAAAGACATGCAGGCGCTCGAAGACCTGTCGTCACGAGCGCGGATCACCCCCACCAGTTTTGCAAATGAGTACAATTGGGGCAATTTCAAAGGCGACCCATTGAAACTGGTGGAAAAATATTTTGATGCCTTTTTATATGTGGCCAATTGGGGGACCCACTGGTTCATGCTCAAGGTGCCGCGGAATTTGGTTGATGTCGATCTGGTCAAAAAATATTGTCCCGCTGAAAGCGCACGTATCCATGAAAAAGGGGATCATATCATTTTCGAGTTTACTTCACAGACCGAAGATTACGATTGGGAAGAAGGCGAAGGGTGGCTTTCATCGCTGATATCGCTGCGGGCGGATATCTTGCATGGCGATTACCGCTCTCTTTATTTGGCCTGGCTCCTTTGCGCCCAGATGGAAGAAATGGAAGACGATGAGCTCGAACCGCCTGTTCCGCCTAATTTGGCTGATCTCGATGCGCCGCTGAATAGCTTCGTCGACTTTATGCGAATCGAGTCTGACTTAATCGCCGTCACAGCTGAAAATAGCGTTTCCAAAGATCGGCAAACCGATCACAAGGCTTTGAAGAAATGGATCCACAATCTTCCGGAAAATGAAAAAGACGATATCTTGATTCGTTTAGTCGAAGCTCCCAGTCCTCATCTCAGAACGGAATTAATACAACGATTTCAACAGATAGTTTCGACCAAAGACAATTCAAAAATGGACAAGCAACTGCGCAGCGTGGAAGATCTGCTGTCAAAGGTAGAAACATTGGCCGCAGAAAGAAAGCGTCGAGCAGCAGAGCAAAAAGCCAAAGAGCAAGCGCGGAAAAAAAGAGAAAAAGCGCTTGCCCGGGAGCAATATTTAGAAAGTCTTTCCGGTCGTGAAGAAAGTGTTTGGGAAAAAGTGGGCGAGCTCATTGATTCAAAGCAACCGGCCAAATACGATGAGGCGGTAAAGCTATTGGTTGATCTGCGGGATCTCAATAAAAAGACCGCAACGGAAAAGGTCTTTAAACAAAAGCTGAAAGCGATCTGCGCAAATCACTACCGGAAAGTGGGTTTCCTGAATCGGCTGCAAAAGGCAGGCCTGAGTGGTTGAAGATTAAATGGAAATCATCTGTCATGTTTGCATTGTTGCGACACTGTCGCAAAATTGTAGAAATTCCGATATATTACATTACTACTTTATCCAATATATCCTTTCGGTTGCGCCAGTCCGGCTGGCAGCGTGTCAAAAGAGAATAAAAGGACTTGGAATGATTATGGTATTTCAAGTGGCAAAGCTCATGCATGATGACGTACTCGATGCAATGGACGGGCGCTTTTACCAGGTTTAGGTTAAGTGTGATACGGCCTTTGGGGCTGCAGCTTCCCCAGCGCCTGCGCATGGTTCGGATTAGCAGTACAGGTTCCGCAACGCCATGGCGCGAAGCAACGGCGTAACATTTTTCCATGTAGCGGCCGAGGGTTTCATGGGCTCGTTTGCGGTACCATGCATCCACTGTTTTCCTGACACTTCGGGTGTCATTTTTATCTTCAACCCATACTCTTAGAAATCGCCCCATCAGTTTGGCCGGCTGGCTGCGACCCTGTTCGACCTTGAGGCGATACTGCCGACCGAGATAAACGAGGGTTTCTCCGCTGATGTATTTTTTCGGTGCCGGCAGCGGGTGATACCTTTCAAGTGCATCGAGCTTGCCGGCGATCCAGGCCGCTTTTTTCATCACTGCGGCCCGAATCTGTTCTTCATCGGCGGTGGCCGGTGCAAACACATCCACGGTTAGTTCCGGCGCAACGACGATGCGCAGCCGTTTGCGGTCTTCGCGATGAAGGTTGTAAGTGATCTTGCGGGAACCGAAATCTATCACATTCATGGAACAATCAATCCTCATTGGCGATCGCCACCTCTACACAGCGGTCGATAATGGCATCGTGGTCATCCAGTGAGAGGTTCAGGCCGCGCTTTTCCTCAATTTCGAACAAAATATCATCAATTTCCCCCCGCATTCTGTTGATGGCATCGGGATTGGTGCGCCAGTCGCGAATCTTATGCCGGGCGATGCGGTCAACAATTTCAATGGCAATTTCCGCCCCGGTTTTTTTGTTGTATGTGCCGTATGCTGCGATCCGTTCGCGCACCTGCCCGAAGTAGCGCCTCGCCATATCCTTTCCCACAAGTTCGGCCGGAATATCGTCATCGGTGTGGGTGACGACTTTTGTGGAGATGTCTTTGATTTTTTCCAGCGCTTCCAGGGCTTGCAACCGGCCCTGGTGATAGGCCTCGATCACTTCTTCAAGAAGCCTGGAAAACTTTTTGTAGAATGCGGGATCTTTGGCCATTTCCTGTTCGATGGCATGGCGGGTGGCGGAAGCGATCATATCGGCTTTGGCGCCGGGACTTTTCCCGTTTTCCTCGATAACCCGCCGGCGTTCACCTTCATTTAAAAGGTTGATGGGCTTACAGAGCTGTTCAACTTCATCGGCACCCACGTGTGTATCGATCAGCTTTTTGATTCTGGGCTCATACTCGGAAAAATCAATGGCTTCCTGGTAGCGGAATGTGACCGCCGCTCGGAGATTCTGGAAAAACTTGAGATCCTTTTTGTAGCGCTCGATGGTTTCACGCGCGGTTGCTTCCAGAAAATTGCTTGATGACAATGCCAGCGCCAGGGTGCGTGCAAACAGGCTGAAGCGTTCGTAAAACCGGTTTCGCAGGTCGGCATCCCGCAGATGGGTTTCATAGGCTTCAGGATCTTTGGATCCCTTCACTTGGGTGAAAAGCATCCATAGGTTCGAATGCATCTGCGGCAGTTTGGCGGCCTGATCCGCAATATAGGTGACGGTTTCCTCAAGATCCATTCGGTCGTAATCCGCCAGTTGACTGTAGAAATCGATGGCTTCATCCAGGCTTTCGATCACGCCGCTGTAATCGAGGATCAGGCCGCTTTCCTTGCCCTCGTGCAGGCGATTGACGCGGGCGATGGCCTGCAGCAGGGTATGTTCTTTCAGCTTGCGGGCCAGATACAAAACGGTGTTGCGCGGCGCATCGAAACCGGTTAAGAGCTTATCGACCACGATGATAATTTCCGGCGTTTCACCGTGTTTGAAGGCATTGATCACCTGTTTGTTGTATTTTTGTTCAGACCCGTAGCGATCCATCATCGCCTGCCAGAAATCCTTCTCGATTTGTGACGGCCCGGCGCTGTGGTTTTCGCCTTCCGGCTGGGAGGGTGCGGAAATCAGCACTTCCGTGGATACCATTTGAAAGCTGTCCATAAACTTTTTGTAGGCCAGGGCGGTCTGCTTGTCGGGCGTCACCAGTTGGCCTTTTAAGCCGGTATGTTGATAAAAAATGCTGTAGTGAAGGCCGACATCCCAGGCAATCATGCGCACTTTTTGAATTGCTTTATTAAGTTGACGCTCGGTGGAAAACTTTCTTTTCAGATCCGCCTGCTGCTCTTTGGTCAACGCCAGGGTTATTTTTTCGAACCAGCCGTCGATAGCTTTTTTGTCAACTTCCTGCGGTACATGGCGGCCTTCATACAAAAGCGGCACCACGGCCCCGTCTTTGACCGCCCGCGCGATGGTGTAAGCCGGCTGAAAAAGGTCACCGAATTGGGCAAAGGTGTTTTTTTTGGCCGATTTGGCCAGGGGCGTGCCGGTAAAGGCGATAAAACAGGCCCCCTTCAAGGCCAGTCGCATACGGGCGTGCTGCTCACTGTATTGGCTGCGGTGTCCCTCATCCACCAGGACGAAGGTGTTGCGGTCGGCCTGCAGGCTTTTGTTAGACGCGGCTACCGCGAACTTGTGAATGAGGGTAGTGACGATATGGGTGCGGTGATCCTGCAGCAGTTCAACCAGATGTTTGCCGGTATTGGCCTGCTCCGGCTCCAGGCTACAGGCACGAAAAGTGCCGCAGATCTGATCGTCCAGATCGATACGGTCGGTTACCAGAACGATCTTGGGGTTGGCGATAGCCGGATGCAGGGCCAGCGATTTGGCCAGCATCACCATGGTCAGGGATTTGCCGCTGCCCTGGGTATGCCAGACCACGCCACCCGGTCGCGGGCCGGTTGAATGATCGCTTAAAACCCGCCGGATGATATCATGTACCGTAAAATACTGCTGATAGCGGGCGATCTTTTTGGTGCCGTTGTCAAACAAAATAAATTTATAGGCCAACTCCAGCAGGCGCTCGGGCCGGCACAGGGCATAAAGGGCGCGGTCCTGTTCGTAAATTTCGCGCCCCTGGTCGAGAATCATGCGGTAATCGTTTTTGACATCTGCAAACGGGCCGGACAGCAGCAGATCGGTATCCTTTTGACTCAGGGGCGTTTCCAGCAGGGTTCGGATGGGGTCGTCAAGGCGGTCTTCCTGCCAGGCGGCCCAAAACTGCCGCAGGGTGCCGGTGGTGCCGTAGTGGGCCTTGTCCCGCGCCAGGGCCAGCAGAAGCTGGCTGTATAAAAAAAGCTGGGGGATGCCGTCGCGGGCCTGATAATCGGATAGCTGGCCGATGGCAAGCTCGATCGGTTTCTTTTTGACCTGGGTGTAGGCCGAGCGTTTGCATTCGATCACCACCAGCGGGATGCCGTTTATGAACAGAACAATATCCGGAATGTAATGCTTGTCATATCCGACCCGCTCAACCTTGAACTCCGCCGTGCAGTGATAGGTATTGTTCGCCGGGTTTTTCCAGTCAATATAGCCGATGGTAAAACTCTTGGTATCGCCCTCGACGGTCTGGGGCACACTGGTGCCCAGGCACAGCAAATCATAGATCTGCTCATTTTCGTGCAGCGCGCCGGTGGCCCGGAAACTTTTGATGGCCTGGACCGCATTCTGGATAGCGTTTTCGGTAAAGGGGTGGGCGGCGCCCTTGAATTTGTAATGGCAATGTTTGCGGATGTGCTCGATCAGGATCGGCTCCAAAACGACGGCCCCCAGCCGCCCGTTGCGCAGTTTGGCGGTTTCATCCGGAGCAAGATATTGCCAGCCCATCTGCATCAACAGGCGCAGGGCCGGAAGCTGCGACTGGACCTTTTCCAGATAGCTTGGCAGTTCGTGCTCGGGTGCGCCAAATGGGGTTTGCTTTTCCATAAAAGGCTCCTGTTATGAACCACGAAATACACAAAATATACGAAAAAATCCAAAAATATTATGAGCATTCTAAATTAATTCGTGGTCGATCATAAGTCTAATTATCTTTACTATCTACTTTTACACGTATTTCTCCGGTGAGAAATTGTTAACCACGAACCACCTGAAAAACTCGAGATATATTTAGC